>JGI24913J38484_101129_pt1 | contig 31544 bp, 28 predicted proteins | sample LinPfosmplate1_FD_38484 | JGI IMG/M metagenome (IMG submission 38484)
TCGAGCTCGGTACCCGGGGATCCCACCGAACCGACGAAGGCTTTGGAAGGGTTGCAGAAATCAAATGTGCCAGGCCTGCCGCCGGAAGTTGCGGAAGAGCGCCGGCATCTTAATGCCCGCGCTTTGATAGATTTAAAGCGTCAGGGTGAAGCACTGGTTCTATTAGAAGATGATGAGAGCCGGGGTGCGGATCTGCTCAGGACGGAGATATATTGGGCCAAGGACTGGCCGCGCGCAGCTAATTCTTTGCAAAAGCTGGTGCAATCGACCGGCGCCGCTCCCGGACGTAAACTTGATGATCGGCAGGCCCAGTTCGTACTCAATTATGGTGTGGCGCTGGCGCTCAGCGGCAATGATCGCGGCATTAACCGGCTTAGCAAAGATTATATTAAAGAGATGGACGCAACACCGTTTAAAGATGCTTTTCGTCTTATCGCGAGCCCCGACAGTGTCGGCTTGATCGATTATCGCACGGTCGCCGGGCGGGTTAAAACCGTCAGTAATTTCAAGAACTTTATGTCCAGCTATCGCAAAAGATTGAAGGCCGGCAAGCTCAGTCAGTTAAATTAATCACTATTAATTTATTGGTCAGGGGCCGAGGGCACCAAAGCTTTGAACCAGGCTGCCGACAATTAAGAACCAGCCATCCACCAGCACAAAGAAAATAATTTTAAACGGCAGAGCGATAATAATCGGCGGTAGCATCATCATGCCCATCGACATCAGGACAGAGGCAACAACCATATCGATCACCAGGAAGGGGATGAAAACCAAAAAGCCGATCTCAAAGGCACGCCTGAGCTCGCTGATGATGAAGGCGGGGATTAAAACTTTAGCTGGAATGTCATTCGGGGTGGCAACCGGCGGAATATTGGCGATGTCCATGAAAAGCTTCAAATCCTGATCACGCACAAATTTTTGCATAAAATTCTGTAGCGGCCTGAGACTGCGTTCGAAAGCTTCTTTTTCTTCAATCTCTCCATCGACATAAGGTCTGACACCTTGTTCCCAAGCGGCTTCAAATGTTGGCGACATGATAAAAAATGTCAGGAATAAAGCGAGCGCCATCAAGACCTGATTGGGCGGCGTTTGCTGCGCGCCCATGGCCGTGCGCAAGAAAGACAACACGATGACGATGCGAATGAAGGAGGTTGTCATCACTAGGATTGAAGGCGCCAAGGCCATCACTGTGATCAGCAAAAATAGCTGGATCAGGCGCTCTGTCGCGGTCGGGCCGCCTTGTCCCAAATCGAGCGAAAAAGCCTGTGCGAGGACAGGGTCGGAAAGCACCAGCCCGCCCGCCAACGCAATAAACAAGCGAACGAAAAAAGCCCCTTTGATAGTCATCGGACTGTTCATTCCTTTGTTCCCTGGTTTGCTGTTTTGTGTTTGCCCAGACCCTGACCACGACCCTGACCAAGACCATGGCGCAGGCCATCGATTAGAGTTAGTCCTTCTGGCGAGTTTTCCGCAGCTCTTTTTTCCCGCTCTGGATCGATCGGGATATCTCCCTCGATGACCAGCTCCGTCACACCGCCAAGTAGTAGCATGTGTTCTTTATCATCACGCCTGATGAGCATGACCCGCCGTTTCGCGTCGAGTGGCATGGATTCAACAATGCAAAACCGCCAATGAGGCCCAGCACAAATATGAGGGCAAATAAAAATTTTAAGTAACTGACGGAATCGATTTCCATATTCAGGGTGCTTCTTGTTAAAATTTCTAGCTTTGATAGGCCTGGGCAGCGGAGTTTGGTGACACCGTGTTCTCAGTGCTCAAGCTTTGATGTTGGCGATCCAGATCATTTTCGAGATTATCCAAATCACCCATCAGATTGGCGAGCGAGCCGGCGATCTTGCCAACATCAACACCAAGGCAGGCCTCAGGGTTTTTTGAAACTGTATCAAACAGGCGAGTCATTTTCTCTTCAACTTCTGATATGTCGATGAAATGCCCATCTGCGATACTACTACGTGAGGTTTCGATGAGTTCCTGTACGTTATCGGCTTGTTGTTGAATACCCATGGCTGTCATTGGTTGTTCTCCTGATTTTCGTCTAATTCATCAATCGGTATTTGTCCGGCATTGACCCGGTAAACATAGGCCAGAATTTCCGCGACAGCGGCGAAAGCTTCGATAGGGATTTCACTATCGACATCGATGGCGGAGAGAATTTCGACCAAATCTGCATCTTCGCGAACCTTGATATCATTGGCCCAGGCGATCTGAAGAATTTGCTCGGCAAAGGTGCCCTGACCAGACGCAACAACGCGCGGCATAGTGCCGCTCTGGCTCGAATCCTTAATCGCCACAGCTTTTTGCCTAACAGTAGGCGCACTGTTGCTTTCAGAATTTTCTTTGGGCTCGACCCCATCGACGACGTCGACATTTTTGCCAACATTAGTTTTAATATCGCCAGATATAGGGGGGCCGTTTTTTGACTCCGCCACTTAATTTTCACCACCGAATATTTATTTATTTTTTCAGTGGAACCAGTGTGCGCGAACAAGCTTAAAAAGCTGTTAAGACGTGGCCGACTGTTGCACCAGTGATTGAGTTCCAAAGGTACAAGATCCTGAGTACCCTGGCCTGTCTCGAACACCATGATCTTCACGACATCTTCTTTTCACAAGCAGCCGTCGTTACCGAGCCAAAAATATACGCTGTCGCGACGTTTGCCTGAGATGATCAAAGCGAGATTAGTTTAGGCGGACGGAATCTCAAGCGTGACCAAGAGACCGCCGAGCGATGATCGGGTCAAGATTAGCGAGCCGGAATAGAGTTCGACAAGATCGTGTACGATATGTAGACCAAGCCCACTTCCGGGTGAAGTTTCATCCAATTTCCGTCCGCGTTTAAGGACTTCTTCGAGTTGCTCCTCCTTAATTCCTTGTCCGTCATCTTCGATGGTCAAGCGCACAGTTTCATCCACACGCTCAGCCCGAACTCGCACTTCCGTGCGCGCCCACTTGCAAGCATTATCTATTAAATTGCCCAGGATTTCCTCAAGGTCCTGACGTTCACCTCGAAATACCAGACTGTCTGTGCCTTCGACGATAATGGCAATCCCACGTTCTTTGTAGAGATGTTCCAATGTCCGGCGAAGCCCAGCCACGACACTATCCACTTCGGCACGGGCACCGAGAATTCCGCGCGCCCCCGCTGCCCGTGCGCGTGACAGGTTGCGATCTATTGAATGTGCCATGAGTGCTATCTGTTGCTGAACCACTTCGTTGTTTCCGCCATTGGGCTGTTCAGCTTCGTTGGTCAGGACGGCGAGAGGTGTTTTTAGGGTGTGGGCCAAGTTTCCAGTCTGCACCCGGGCCCGCTCGATTACCGCTGTGTTGTGATCAAGCAGGGCATTGAGTTCATGTGCCAAAGGTTTAATTTCCGAAGGGAATTGGCCATCCAACCGGTCGGCGCGGCCTGCCCGAATTTCAGAAATAGTGCGGCTTATCTGACGCAATGGCTGCAGTCCAAACATCACCTGCAAAGCAACGGCGCCGACCAGTCCCAGGCCCAATAAGGCCAGACTTGCGGCAAGAGTTTTATTGAAGGAGTGTACCAATTTTTCGATCGCGGCGGTGGGGCCTGCGACCAGGATCAAGGCGCTCACCGCAGATTTTGACGATTCAAGGTTCTGTGCAAATACCTGTAGTGGTTCCATACCGGGACTTGCAACAGAATACATCATACCGGCCTTGTCGATTTGGCCGGCGGGCACTGGAAAATCCAGTCCGTCCAGGGATGCCGATCTTTCCTCTTTCGCACCGTCGATTAATACCTTCCAATAATGTCCCGCCGGTCGTATTTGAGCTTTACGAGCCGACATCTCACCTTAATCGGTTGCTGATCCAAGCAACGGCACCTGTCGTCTTATCAGCCGCCTTGGTTCTATTGGCGCTAATCTGGGCATTGTCCCGGCTCGTCGGTCAGGCGCAAAATGATATTGATGGACGGACCGCTTTGGTGACCGAACTTCGGTCACGTTTGGAAGGGTTTGTTTCAAACAGTGCCATTTCAGCAGCTCGGAATTCTGTTGGCTCCGGCTCAATTCAATCCGAGCGAATTTTGCTGACGCTATTTTATTCTGACATTCGCGGCTTTACGTCCTTCAGCGAAGAGCTTGAGCCGGAACAAGTCGTCTCTTTTCTCAACAAAATTATGTCCCTGCAAATTGAGATTGTGCGAGAAGAGGGGGGAGATGTTGACAAGATGATCGGTGATGCCTTGCTGGTTCGTTTCGATGGCGCGGGATGTGAGGGGCGGGCTGTCCGGGCTGCAGGGCGCATCCAAGAAAAAATTCAGGCCGTTGGTTTGCACCCTGGTATCGGAATTGGCGTTTATACCGGGGAGGCTATTTCAGGGGCCATTGGACCAGAGGATCGTCAGGATTTCACCGTCATCGGTGATAGTGTAAATGCTTCGGCGCGTTTATGTGAAGCGGCTGGGGAAGGGGAAGTGGTTGTCGATTCTAATACCGTGGAAGTGTCGGGAATTAAGGGGTTTGGAGCTGTTGAGGAAATTGTTGTTAAGGGTAAAAAGAAGTCGATTCTTGTTCGCCGTTTAGCTTAAACCTGGAATATAAGCGACCTCAAACTATTCGATATTGATTCCAATCAAAGAAATAATTAATAGTTTGTAGTAGTTTTTGAGCAATTGCCCCGTTCACTACCTCATTTTACTTGCTGCAACTTTGTTGGGAAGGTGGGTATGCAGTCTGCCATCATTGAGCTTCTTTCCCATCCTACGACCTATGGGCCTGAAGTTGATCACGTCGCCTTAATGGAGACCCATATTTCTCACATATTTTTGGCTGGCCCTAAGGCTTATAAACTTAAGCGCGCCGTTGCCTTGCCCTATCTGGATTTCTCAACACTGGAAGCTCGCGAGCAGGCATGTCAAAACGAAGTAAAGCTAAATCAGCGCACGGCTCCTGAAATTTATCTTGGCATCAAGCCGGTGACCAAAGGCCCGGGTGGCGAGTTGGCGATCGACGGAGAGGGTGAGGTCGTTGATTGGCTGGTCGAGATGAACCGGTTTGAGCAGGAGAGTTTGCTCAGCACGATGGCTAAGAGCAATCATCTCAGCCTTCACGACATGGAATTGTTGGCGGAAAAGATTTTTGAATTTCATCGCCATGAACCCGCCGCCCAAGTTGCCGGAGGCGCTGAGCGGATTGCCAGTATTATCGAAAACAACGGACAATGTTTTGAAGAATATGGCGCGGGCATTTTTGACGACACAAAAATCGAAGAGTTAAATGACCGGCTACAGAGAAACTTAAAGCAAAATATTTCATTGCTTGAGCGGCGAAAGGCGCAGGGAAGGGTGCGTCACTGCCATGGTGATCTCCACCTTGGCAATATTGTCATGATTGATGAAGAGCCAGTGCTGTTTGATGCGATTGAGTTCAGCGACGACTTGGCGACCATTGATGTGATGTATGATCTGGCTTTCTTGATCATGGATTTGGTATTTCAGGATATGGTTACTGAAGCTAATTGGCTGCTCAATCGCTATTTAATGCTTTCAGGCGATGTTGAAGCGCTTGCAGTTTTGCCGCTCTTTATGTCAATGCGGGCCAGTATTCGGGCGCATGTGGCAGCCTTGGCAAAAGCGGAAAGTGAGGCGATAAAATATCTTGATCTGGCGATTGGCTGTCTGGAGCCCACAGCCCCCCGGCTCATTGTCATTGGCGGCCTGTCGGGCACGGGAAAAACCTCCTTGGCCCGTGCGCTCGCACCAACAATCTTGCCGCTTCCAGGCGCGCTCATTCTCCGGAGTGATGTCATCCGCAAACATCTGGCCGAAATTGGGCAGTATGAAACTTTGCCGGACGAGGGCTACAGTGCGGAGATGACCCAAAAAACCTATAGGCAGATTTACCGTGATGCTGCAACAGCTCTGGCGGCGGGGCACTCTGTCATTGCTGATGCGGTGTTTGCGGGGCCTGAGGAACGCGCCGCTATTGCTGAAGTGGCGAAGCACGCCGGGATTGCTTTCGATGGGATATGGCTCGATCTCGATCCGGCGGCTGCCGAGGCCAGGATATCCAATCGAACAAAGGATGCTTCAGACGCGACGGTGGCAATTCTCAAGCAACAACTCGCCTACGATGTTGGGATGATTGACTGGCATCGCATTCCAAGTGAGGGCGAACTGGAGGCGGTTCAGACGGCCGCTTTTTCAGCACTTTTGGCCGATTAAATAAGCTATTCCCAAGCCATTCCCCGTGCGCGATTGTGCCATGCGTTTTGAGTATGACTAATCAATTGACATCGAGTTCCAACGCGCCTACAACCCCTCCACCTCAGGCGAATCAAGCGGTACTTTGTCGCTAATTTTTTCGAATTCTGCCCGATATATTGAGACATTATGGCCCTTAGACAACGCCCCTTCGCGCACCTGAACGGTGGCGCGAGCCGTATCTTTCCATTTCTGTTTTGGATGCGTTCGGTAAATCGATCCACCATCAATGCTGATTTGATGGCGGCTTTTACCGGTGCCATGATTATGATCCCGCAAGGTGTCGCTTTTGCTACCATTGCTGGCATGCCGCCCGAATACGGTCTCTATGCCGGCATGATCCCCGCCATTGTCGCCGCCCTATTTGGCTCGTCTTGGCATTTGGTTTCGGGCCCAACCACCGCAGCCTCCATTCTGATTTTTTCTTCGATCGGCATCATGGCCGAAGCGGGTACCGCAAGTTATGTGACCTTGGTGCTCACGCTCACGTTTATGGTCGGTGTCATCGAATTGGTGATGGGCTTGGCGCGTTTAGGCTCGCTGATTAATTTTATCTCGCACACTGTGGCGATTGGTTTCACGGCAGGGGCTGCCATTTTAATCGCCGCCAGTCAGGCGAGAGATTTCTTAGGGCTGGAAATTCCCCGTGGGTCCAAATTTTACGATGTTGCTCTCATTATATTTCGTCAATTTGATCAAATCTCCCCGGCCGCAACTTCTGTCGGTCTGATCACAATTATCAGCGGATTGTTGTTACGAAAATATTTGCCGAAGTCACCTTATATGATTGTCGCGATGCTGTTCTCAGCGCTGGTGGCCTTCGCCCTCGACCATTTTGGTGTTGCTAAAGTGCCGACTATTGGGGCAATTAATTCAGGCTTGCCGCCGCTGTCTTCGCCCGATTTCTCGTTGGACGTCTTCAAGGAATTAGCCCCGACCGCGTTTGCTGTTGCTTTGTTTGCTTTAACCGAAGCCGTCTCTATTGCGCGTTCCATCGCGTCGAAAACCGGTCAGCAAATCGATGGCAGTCAGGAATTTATCGGCCAAGGCCTTTCGAACATTGTCGGCGGCTTTTTCTCTGGTTATGTCGCGACCGGTTCGTTCAATCGCTCGGCGTTGAATTTCAGCTCAGGCGCCAAAACACCGATGGCGGCGGCGGTCGGTGGTGTGATCTTGCTGGCCATGACACCTTTTGTCGCACCCTTTGCCGAGTATCTGCCCAAAGCAACTGTCGCCGGCATTTTGTTCCTGGTGATTTCCGGCTTGATCGATGGCAAACATATTCGCCAAATCCTGACGTCCAGTAAGTCTGAAACCACGGTCATGCTGGCAACTTTCTTTGCCGTGCTGTTTATCAATCTCGAAGTGGCGATTTTCACCGGCGTTATTTTATCGTTGGTATTTTATCTTAACCGCACCTCGCATCCGAAAGTCTCAACGCTCGCTCCCGATAGTAATGATCCGCGCCGCCGCTTCAGTGCTGATCCCAATTTGTCGGAATGCCCGCAGGTTAAGATCATCCGAATTGATGGCTCGTTGTTTTTTGGCGCGGTTTCAAATGTTGTTGCCAAATTACGCCAGTTCGAGCGCAATCAGCCGATGCAGAAAAATCTAGTCGTCGTTACCTCTGGCATTAACTTCATCGATATGGAAGGCGCGGAAGCGCTCGCCAATGAAGCGCGCCGCCGCCGCAATGTCGGTGGCCATCTGTGTCTCATTGGCATTAAAGAAGCGGTCTCATTGGTTTTAAAACGCACCGGGTTTGATCGGGCAATTGGCGCAGACAATATTTTTGAATCTAAGACTGCGGCCCTTTCAACCGTCTATTCATTTATTGACCAGGATATCTGCGCGACTTGCCCAAAACATATCTTCCAGGAATGTGGCTCCGAGCCGGCTGACATTCCGCGCAGTAATGAAGTTCCGACTTCCGCAGTTCTGGTGCCAGAAATGCCTGCGCCATCCAGAAAAATCGAGAAAAAGCCTGATCCTGTTGTTCATATGGGGCCAAGTGCGGGCAGAAAAAATCCAGCCCGTATTCTCGCTTTGATCGAACATGATGACGGCGATGATGGCGCGCGCGAAACCATGGCTGAGGCACAACGTCTGGCAGAAGAAGTCGGAGCCGAACTGGCTTTTGGTCAGATCGTTAATTGGAACTGGGGAAGCGGCAATGTGATGCCGGAAGGATTTTTATCCGAAGAAATGGAAACCGCCCTCTGTGCACCGGCTCGTCAGCATCTAAAAGGCATCGCCGCAGATTTGGGGATCAGCAACCCAGCCGTTATGGCGACAGCAACGCCAAATCGTTCGCAAGCTGCGGTGAAGCTGATCGCCGAGTGGTGCCCGGATCTCATTGTCATCCATGAGCGTTCAAATTTTGAGTTCGCGCGTCAAACCAAGCATGATTTTGAAACGCCATTTGGTCAAATTCACACGCGGATCAAACTCGCGGGCTGATTTAGCTTTTAACCAGCTTTATTCCACTTATTGAAATCTCGCCCAAATTGAGTGTTGTCTTCTCTCGATAACCCAGGATAATTACTCTCCAAAAGAGCCACTTTGGGAGGGTGCTGTGGGAGACATCCCGAGATTAAATGGAATTGTGAGGGCTTTGGAGACAGGCGGCGTGGCGTTCTCGTCATTTTTGTCGATGGACATTAATGCAGCAACCGCCTTTTCGACCAGCAAATATGACGGCGTCGTTTTCGAAGGGGAGCATAACCCCTGGGATGCAGCAGCGCTCTCTGACTCCTTACAGTATTTATTAAACCGTCAGCAAATTGCCAGTTCCGACTCACTTGCCCCTGCCGTCACACCTTTGGTCCGCGTGCCGGTAAATGGTGTCGAGAAGGGGCAGTGGCATGCCAAGCAGGCTTTAGATAGCGGTGTCTACGGCGTTGTCTGGCCGCATATCTCGACGGTTGAAGAAGCTTATAATGCAGTTGCCGCGTGCCGCTATCCCCGGCTCAGTGATAAGCCGAATTTTGAGCCGCAAGGCATTCGGGGCGATGGTCCGACCCGGGCGTGCCGCTATTGGGGGCTCAGCCAGCAAGACTATTATGCCAAGGCAGATGTCTGGCCGCTTGATCCCAAGGGCGAGATTTTTGTCATCATTCAAATTGAGGACACCGCCGGTATTAAGAATTTACCCGAGATGCTTAAAAATGTGCCGGGCATTGGGGCGGTCTTAATCGGTGAAGGGGATCTTGGTCAGGAACTTGGCTTTCCTCGTCAATATGATCATCCCGTTCTATTGGAGGCGATGGCGGAAATCGTCGCGACCTGCAAAGAGCACAATGTCGTCGTCGGCCACCCCCATGCCAATGCTGGTAATATGCAGCGCCTGTTAGATGAAGGGTATCGTTTCATCATGTCTGGCCCAACTCGTTCTTATGATGGCCTTGAGAAAGGTCTTGAGCTTACAAATCGCGTTTAAAAGATAAAGAGGATTTGAGAAAATGATTATCGATTGTCACGGTCACTATACGACAGCTCCCAAGAAATATGACGATTGGCGTAATGCTCAGCTCAAGATGGCGGAAGAGGGCAATTGGAAACCAACCGCTCATGAACTGATCATGACGGATGATGAAATTCGCGAAACCATTGAGCAGAACCAACGCCGCTTGCAAATCGAACGCGGCATGGATGTCACCATCATTTCCCCTCGGGCCGTTGGTATGGGGCACCATTTGGGGACCCATGATACTTCAGTTGAATGGACGTCGCTTTCTAATGATGTGGTGGCCAGGGTGGTTGGCCTATTCCCGGAGAACTTCATTGGCGTCTGTGCATTGCCGCAATATCCCGGTGTTGAGCCTAAAGAAAGCATTGCCGAGCTTGAGCGCTGTGTGAACGAGCTTGGCTTTGTTGGCTGTAACCTTAATCCAGATCCCTCAGGCGCCATGTGGAGCGATCCGCCACTCACCGATAAATGGTGGTATCCGCTTTATGAAAAAATGTGTGAGCTTGATGTGCCGGCAATGATCCATGTTAGTGGCTCGTGCAATCCCAACTTCCACCATACCGGTGCGCATTATATCGCCGCTGATACGACGGCCTTCATGCAGCTTATCGTCGGTGATCTCTTCAAAGATTTCCCGACGCTTAAATTTGTCATCCCACATGGCGGCGGCGCGGTGCCGTATCATTGGGGACGCTATCGCGGCCTCGCACAGGATATGGGAAAGCCGCTTTTGGATGATCATCTGCTGGAAAATGTATTTTTCGATACCTGCGTCTATCATCAGGCTGGCATCGATTGCATGTCCCGGGTCATCCCAGCGAAGAATATCCTCTTTGCTTCAGAGATGGTCGGTGCAGTGCGCGGTATCGATCCTGAAACGGGCAATTATTATGACGATACCAAGCGCTATATCGACGCAACGCCGCATTTGACCGACGAAGAGAAAAAAATGATCTTCGAGGATAATGTCAGGCGAATTTACCCTCGAGTGAAAATTTAAGGGTTAAAATTTAATTTTTTGATCTGAAGCCGAACTTCTTAACCCGACTTTAACCACTTTGGGAGTCTAATGATCCTCAATTAATGCGAGGTTCTGCGTACTATCGACAGAATCCGACCGCGTGACGATGATTGAGGGATTTCAGCATCTAAACGCAAGCCCAAACGGGCGTGAGCAAGATTTAATCTTTTTTTACTCGTGAAATGAGTAAGGAGTGGAGAAAAGCTCATGTCCAGAAGGATAAATAGTTTCATTGGTTTGGCACTAATTGCAGGTGTCACAACTCTTCCAAATCAAGCCGTATTGGCGCAAAGTTCTACGGATCTTATCGCTGCCAAAGCCGCGAGTTGTCCGGCCCTACCGGATGTTATCTGGTGGAAGACCACTCATGTTAAAATCGTCAGATATGTTGACCGTAAATATAGCGGCGATTGGACGCCCTATATTATAAAATGGGAAAACTATAAAAAGAAGATGCAGGGCATCTTGGACGGCAATGGAACGGCGCTGGTAAAATCCCGCGACATTCGGTTGCGCGGCAAGCAATTGGCAGAACATATTATTCAGATTGAGGAGAGACTGGTTGTAACCCGTTGCCTGAAGGATAAATTCTCCGGCCAAGTGGCGCAAAACGGCACGGGTAATTCTAGCGGTGATCGGATAAATCCTAACGTTCATCAGGCGAGCCTAGTTAATGGCCCTGCAATTTCAAAAGAGGATCAAATTGCCTCGATCGTTGAAGCCAAGCTGGACGTCGAAGTAACCGCCCGCTGTGATGGTGACACGCCAACCTTTCAGGTGACCAATCTTGGTGATAAATGGCCGCGCCTGGCCGCCATCAGCATTCACCGTACCGATGGCAATGCCTTGGTCTCCAAGCGCCGCATGAAATTGGCGAACTCGCAGCAAGCGACGTTTAAAATCCGCAAACGCGGCAAGGCGCTCAGAGGTGAGATCGGCATCTTCGTCCAGCCCTCCTGGGCCAAACGCCCGTTTCGTTACGACACCAAGATAAGATGTAAATAAGAGAATTACCGCGAGCCTGGCAGGCCGCACCGCGCCCGAGAGACCTGTTGCCAGCCGACAGGTTTCCCAGGGATAGAGGAGAGACCTCGTTGATTTTATTCAGCGAGGTCTTTTTCTGGTTTTGATAAGGTGTTTTCAAGAGGCTGCGAGTTGAAATTATTAGAAAGACGATAGGACCAATATATGATAGTCATGGGATATAAATTTTATATCTGTAAGATATACTAAAAAAAGATGTCGGGAACCTTGCAATGGCAGACGATCAATCTGTTGAGAGTAATTCCAGCAGTAACGATAAAGACTATGAAATTCGGTTTGAACCCGCCACTGAGAGGGTCAGAGTTGAATTTAATGGCACGTGGGTGGCCGATTCATCAAATGCTTTGATCGTCTATGAAACCCGCGTACCACCGATGTATTACTTCCCGGTCGATGACGTCATCATGGACTATTTAGAAAAAACCGATCATCAGACCCACTGCCCGTTCAAAGGCAATGCTAGTTATTGGACTTTGACGGTTGGCGAGGAAACCGCAGAAAACGCAATTTGGGGGTATGAAGACCCTTATTCTGATGGCGAACAATTAAGGGGCTACGTTTCATTTTATCAAAACAAAGTAAGTGCCATTTATGAGGGCGACGAAGAAGTTGCTTTCTTGGATAATCAGCAAAAAAGCATGCATGCGAATACTCTTGCGGGCTGGCTGCTGGAAGATGCTTGGAAGGCGCCGTCTGCTGATCAACTAATCTCCGAATTTTGTAAATTTTTACACGGTAATGATTACCCATTATCCCGTATGACTGTCATTATGCCGACTCTCCATCCGCAAGTATTTGCCAATGTTCTGGTGTGGCGGGAAGATGATCCTGAAGTTAAGGTCATATTGGAGCCACATGATATTTTAACTCAGCCGAAATTTTCAGACAGCCCGTTTGCTCCCATTATTAAAGGAGCCGGTGGTGTGCGACGACGTTTGGAAGGTGATAGCCCCAAATTAGATTACCCAGTTTGCAAAGACCTTCATGAAGAAGGTGCAACAGATTACGCAGCGATGCCGTTTACTTTTTCTGATGGCCAGATAAATGTCATGTCGATGACGTCCTTTGCTGAAGGCGGATTTTCAACTTCTCACCTTGGCCAAATTTATGAAATTCTGCCAATGTTGGGACGTTTGTTGGAAGTTCATGCGCAGAAGAGAACTTCGGTTGCACTTTTGGAAACATATCTTGGCCGCAGAACCGGAAGACGTGTTCTTGAGGGTCAGATTAAGCACGGCGATGGTGAGCATATCCATGCCATCATTTGGTTCTGTGATTTTAGGGATTCGACAGCCCTGTCAGAGAGTATGGATCAAGAAACTTATTTGCTCCATCTCAATCGCTTCTTCCATTGCATGGCCGGGGCTATTATCGAAAATGAAGGTGAAGTTCTTCGTTTTATTGGCGATGCTGTTCTGGCAATTTTCCCTATTGCCGGTGAGACAACAAAATCTTGGGAGAATGCCACCGGAGCGTTAGAGGCCTGCCGCCGGGCGATTAAGGCGACGGGGTTGATTTCCGAGCGAATAAATACGGTCAACGTTGAGCATAGTGACTTGCCGCCCTTGGGCTACGGTATTGGATTGCACCTGGGTGATGTGACCTACGGCAATATCGGTATACCTGAACGGCTTGAATTTACGGTCATCGGTTCAGCCGCCAATGAGGCCGCGCGCATCGAAAGCATGACTAAAGAGCTTAGAGAGCCGGTGCTTATTTCATCGACTTTTGCCGATACCTTTCCTGGAAAATTAAGGTCGGTTGGTCAATTCGAATTGAAAGGCCTTGAGGGTGAGCACGAATTATTCGCGCTTCCCACTGAGTAAGCCCATTTTAATTTGTAATATTATCTAGCCTTCCGGCACGCCTGCTTTTTCAAGGACGCGCCTTATTCATCGTACCGTGATCGCCATATCCATACTCGGCTGCTCAAAGAGCGAAATGAACTCGCTAAACTCTTGTTCGCTGCCGTCAATCGAAACTTCACCTGCGGCAATACCATCTGCATAGCTGGTTTGGCCTAAGAATAATTTGATGAGGAACGCTCGATCGAAATGCAGAGCTATATCCTGCGATTTCGAGGCGTCTGGATGGAACTGGCAGACGCCTTTTCGAATTTCCAACGCGCAAGCTTCATCGGTATCCGTGATATTAAAAGTGACCGTACGATGCAATTCCATTGCGTCTTCAGCTTTGAGACGCACGGTTAACAACTTCAACAAAGATTTGCTTGGGAAGTTGCGCAATGAATCCGGTCCACCAAACGGCATTCCCTTCGGCGGCGTTAGGGCATCTTCCAACTCCAACGCCGTGGTGAGTGCCCAGTTGCGCCAATTAATGTTCTTTTGAGCATAACCCCATTGGCGGAGTGCATCGGCTTTGAGCTGCTTGGATTCCGTGTCCGACGTATCGGCTTTGACGTTCCAAGTCGCAATCTCGGCGGCCCATTGAAAGTCGCCGTCGTGGAATGCTTCTTTGGCTTTGGCCAGCACCTGGTCTCGGCCGCCCATAAGTTCAACGTAACTTTGTGCGCGCTCGGTTCTTGGTTTTGGATCAAGTGTAACCGGATCGCCATCAAACCAGCCGACATAACCACCATAAATCGCCGGGGCGGAATGTTTATAGCTGCCGTAATATTCGCCCAACCATTCATGCTCTGCGAGATGCGCCGGCATGGTAATTTCTTCCATGATCTCATCGGGCGCGTAACCTTGGTTCATGCGCCGGACAGTTTGATCATGCAGATACTGCATGGAATCGCGATAGGCCGTTAAAACATCTTCAACTTCAGCGGCGCCTTCAACGGGTGGGCCATGGTGAGGGATCAAAGTATCAGGTTCCATCCGACGCAGGCGGTCAATGCCATCCACCCAGGTCATGGGGTCGCGAAAGGAGGTGCCACGCAAAGCATAAATATTGGGAAACGTCTGACCTTGCAGCACATCGGCCGAGATCAGTAATTTGTCTTCTGGCAACCAAACAACAACCTGATCATCGGTCTCGCTAGGGACGTGGAGAAGCTGAAGTTTGACACCGCAAATCTCAATATCGAGTTGCTTGCTGAAAGTTTTTGTCGGTGCGATGAAACTACGGCGCCCGGGAACATTTGCCGGGCCGCACCCCGTGCTCACATTGCCTTGGTCATTCAAGGGAAGCTGAAAGCCAAAGGTATACATGGCCCGACGCGCGAGGACAGGAGCAAGCACACCGCTGTCCCGCACCAGTGACGGCACAAGGTCATCAAGGGCAATAATCTCCACCTTGCCGGCTTTGACATCTTCTTCATCGACAAAAGCGCGCACGCCGCTGATGTGGTCTGGGTGAACATGGGTGTAGATGATGGCCTTAATCGGTTTATCCGTAATTTTTTTAAATTCTTCGACCACGGGTTCGGCGAATTCGATCGTCGGTAATGTATCGATCAAAATGCAGCCGTCATCACCCTCGATCAAAGTCGCGTTTGAAGGTGAGTAGGCGTAAGCCATGTGGATGTTGTCATTAATCGTAATGACTTTTTGAATCATTTTTGCATCGTGTTCTTTGAGATCCGGATGGACCGTATATGGCGTACACATGTTTAGCCTCGCTAATAATTTAATTTTGAATTGTCCTCAGTATGGTGTATTTATTGATTAGGTCAACTAATGAGAATTCATAATATTCATGAATAAAATAGATTATTTAGATATTGATGGCCGCATTCTACGCATGTTTGTCCTCGTCTATGATGAGGGGTCGGTCACTAAGGCCGCAGAACGTCTTGGAATTACCCAATCCGCCGTTAGCCACGGTCTTGAAAAGCTCAGGACGATCATGGGTGATCCGCTTTTCGTTAGAGCCGGGCGGGGGATTACGCCGACCCACAATGCGGACGCCATCATCGACGAGGTGCGCCTTTTATTGCGTGACATGCGCTCTTTATCTGAACAAAGAAAATTTGATCTCGCGACCGTAAGCGGCCAATTTGTTGTCGCCGCAAATGACATTTACTGGGGGACGCTTTTGGGACCGGTTTATGCGCAAATAACTGCGGAGGCTCCCGAGCTCAATTTTCGTGTCATTCAATCTGGCATTGATGCCGCGGCCGTATTGCGCAATGAAGAATGTGACCTTGTTGTGACACCGTTATTGCCTGAGGGAAGTGAATTTAAGCAGCAAAAAATCTTCACCGATAAATTTGTCTGTTTCTATGATCCCGACGTTACGTCCGCACCTAAAACGCTCGAAGATTATTTGTCGCGTCGCCATGCTCGAATTGTTTTTGGCGCGGTCGATATTAATCCAATCGATCAAATATTAGCGCTTCAAGGCAAGCATCGACGGGTTACCTTGCAGGTGCCGAATTTTGCGGGATTGCCTGAGTTAATGAAGGGCACGGACGTTATTGCGATATTGCCGGAGACTTTGAAATCGACGTTCATGCGGGATTTCTCTAGGGTGCCATCCCCAATTGCAGTTGAGCCGCTAAGCATTTATCAGGTGTGGCACCAACGTGACGATGATCGGCCGCTTCACCGATGGATGCGACAACTCATTCAGCAGACGGCCAGAAAAATCTAGTCCTCGAAAACAACCAGCAGATCTTTCGCCCCAATCTGGCTGCCAATCTCGACCACCACTTCGGCGATTACCCCGTCGCGCTCGGCATTGACGGCAGTTTCCATTTTCATCGCTTCGATGGACAGCATGGTATCGCCTTGCAGCACTTTTTTACCGGGCTCGGCGATGACACTGGAGACAATGCCCGGCATCGGCGCACCGACATGGTTGGGATTGGTGGCTTCCGCGATGCGGTTGGTGGGCCGGGTTGATTCTTGAGAGTGGTCGTCGATGCGGACAGAGCGTGGCTGACCATTGAGCTCAAAGAAAACGGTGCGTTTGCCGTCTTCACCTGCATCGCCAAGTGCGAGCAGACGCAGCGCCAGGGTTTTGCCGCGCTCCATCTCAATGGCAATCTCTTCGCCGGGTTCCATGCCGTAGAAATAGGCAGCCGTCGGCACTTTGCTGACATCACCAAATTCTTCGAGATGCGCGGCATAATCCGTAAAGACCTGCGGGTACATAAGGTACGAAGCAAATTCCGGGTCACTGATGTCGCGGCCAACGGTTTTTTCGACATCGGCTTTAGACGCTTTGAGATCGATATCTTCCATCACCGAGCCGGGCCGGACCGTGATAGGCTCATCGCCTTTAAGAATTTTCTTTTGCAGCGCTTCCGGGAAGCCGCCATAAGGCTGGCCAAGCTCGCCCCGGAAAAATTGTATAACCGATTCCGGGAAGGCGATCTCTTTCTCCGGGTCGAGCACATCTTCCGGCGAAATATCTGACGTAATCATCAGCAAGGTCAAGTCACCAACCACCTTGGAAGACGGCGTCACTTTGACGACATCGCCGAACATCTGGTTTACTTTGGCATAAGTGTTGGCAACTTCGGGCCAGCGCCGGTCAATGCCCATTGAGCGGGCTTGCTGGCGAAGGTTGGTGTATTGGCCGCCGGGAATTTCGTGCAAATAAACATCCGAGGCACCTGAGCGGAAATCAGCTTCGAAACTCGAATAGAGCGAGCGAACATGCTCCCAATAGGTCGAGACTTGGCGCAGTGCTTCGGTATCCAGCCCCGTATCGCGTTCGGTATTTTTAAGCGCTTCGACAATTGAGCCGAGATTGGGCTGAGAGGTTAGACAGGACATCGAATCAATCGCTGCATCTACCGCATCGGCACCAGCTTCGACAGCCGCCAGCACGCTTGCCGCAGAAATGCCGCTGGTGTCGTGGGTGTGAAAATGGATCGGCAGACCGGTCTCTTCTTTTAAGGCTTTGACCAAAATGCGAGCCGCGTCTGGCTTACAAAGCCCCGCCATATCCTTGATGCCTAGAATGTGGGCGCCGGCATCTTTCAGTTCTTTCGCTAAATTCACATAATATTTGAGATCATATTTTGTGCGATTGGGGTCAGTGATGTCGCCGGTGTAGCAAATTGCTGCTTCACACAACCGATCGGTCTCTCTGACTGCATCAATGGCCACCCGCATGTTCTCAACCCAGTTGAGGGCATCAAAGACGCGGAATAAATCCATGCCGTTATCGGCGCATTCTTTGACAAAGAAGCGCACGACATTGTCTGGATAGTTTGCATAGCCAACGCCATTGGCCGAGCGCAGCAACATTTGCGTCAGCAAGTTCGGCATGGCTTCACGGAGGTCGCTCAAGCGCTCCCACGGACATTCATTGAGAAACCGCATTGCAACATCAAATGTCGCGCCGCCCCAGCATTCCATCGAGAACATTTCTGGCAAGAGATGCGCGTAAGTTGGCGCGATATCGACGAGGTCCTTTGAGCGCACCCGCGTCGCTAACAAAGACTGGTGGGCATCCCGCATTGTTGTGTCGGTGATCAGCACACGCTTTTGATCGAGCATCCACTGCGAGAATTTCTCCGGGCCAAGATCATCGAGCAATTGCTTGGTACCGGGCTTAACCTCAGCTTTGCCGAATTTGCGTGCATGGGGCTGGGTCGCATGAGCGGGTAGGGCATGACCTTTGACTTCCGGATTGCCGTTAACGATGACGTCGCCGACAAAGTTCAGTAGGCGGGAGGCCCGGTCGCGGCGCTCAGGAAACTCAAACAGCTCTGGTGTCTGATCGATAAAGTTGGTCGTGTAATCGGCCGCCAAAAACTTCGGATGATTGATCAGCGTTTCGAGAAAGCGCAGATTGGTGGTGACGCCCCTAATACGAAACTCTCTGAGCGCGCGGTCCATTCGATTAGTGGCGCTTTTTGCATCTGGTGCCCAGCTGGTGACTTTGACCAATAGCGAGTCGTAATAGCGCGTGATCAGCGCCCCCGCAAAGGCCGTGCCCGCATCCAGGCGAATACCAAATCCCGACGCACTCCGATAGGCCGACAGGCGGCCATAATCGGGCGTGAAATTATTTTCAGGATCCTCGGTTGTGACCCGGCACTGAATGGCATGACCATAAAGCCGAATATCTTCCTGGGCTGGAACACCGGAGCTTTCGAGATCGCCGATTTTACCGCCCGCCGCAATACGAATTTGCGCCTGAACAAGATCAATGCCGGTCACCCAATCGGTCACCGTGTGCTCAACCTGAATGCGGGGATTTACTTCGATGAAATAAACTTCACCGCTATCGGCGTCTTGTAAAAATTCAACCGTGCCCGCGCATTGATAATCAGCGGTCTTGGCGATTTTGATACCTTGCTCGCAGAGAAAGCTGCGGGCCTCATCATCTAAGAAGACAGCCGGTGCTCGCTCAACGACCTTTTGATGGCGGCGCTGGACCGAGCAGTCGCGCTCAAACATATGGACGATATTGCCATAGAGATCACCCATGACCTGAACTTCGACATGGCGCGCATTGCGAACGAGTTTTTCAAGATAAACTTCTCCATTACCGAAAGCCGCTGCGGCTTCCCGGCTTGCCTGCTCAACCAGGCTCAGCAAATCCTTGGCTGTCTCAATCACCCGCATACCCCGGCCACCGCCGCCCCAGGTTGCTTTACACATGACCGGATAGCCAATGTCCTCGGCAAGCTTCGTGATCTCAGCCTCGCCGCCGGGGAGCACCGGTAGAGGGTCGGTTGCCGGCATGACTGGCACGCCCGCTTCTAGTGCCAAGGCACGAGCCGCAACTTTACTGCCGAGGCTTCGCATGGTGTCGCCGGTCGGGCCGACAAAGATCAGGCCCGCTTCAACAACCGCGTCGGCAAAATCGGGATTCTCCGACAAAAAGCCGTAGCCTGGATGGATCGCATCAACATCCGCCTCAACCGCAGTTCGGATAATATCTTCGATATCGAGATAAGCTTCGATCGGACCTTTGCCTTCACCGACCAAATAGCTTTCATCCGCCTTATAGCGATGCAGCGCAAAGCGATCTTCCCGGGAATAAATCGCGACAGTAGATATGCCAAGTTCGGTTGCCGCCCGCATAATACGGATGGCAATTTCACTTCGATTGGCGACGAGAATTTTATTTATTTGGCGCTCAGGTTTAGGCACGGTAGATAGGCTCCAGATGATACGTAGGTATGGATATTAAGTTTGGCCGCGTTTTAGCACGCCATTTCCCATCAAGCTATTGGAAATATTGGGTTTGTTCGGGGGGCGAACTAGATAGATTTGTGACCTAGCGCCGCTGATGCCGGCGAAAGCGGCGCTCCTGATGGCGTCGCTTTGACTGCCATCGTGAATGTTTGCGAATGATGTGGACCTCGCGATAGCGCACTCGCGGCACCACTTTATATTGGGGGCGGGGTTGCAGGCTTTGGAGAATGCGGGCGGTGCTGGTGAAGATGTCGGGCAGGGATCGGGTCTGGGATCGGGTCACGATTTGGGGCTGTGGCTGTGGTACCGGATAGCTTGCAAGTTGAACCGGATTTTGCCGGGTCTCTGTGATTTGCGGATTAACCACATCAAGGACGATCTGATTGTCGGTGACAAAATCATGCACATAGCGGTCGGACGGTATATCAAGAGTTAGAATGGTCTTAGAAGCGCTACGATAAAACGAGGCATCGGCGATGTTTCTCAGCTTGTTGTCCTGCAAGGGCGATATTTTTAGCTTGGCCGGCGCTTCAAAGGTGAGGCGGGTGTGATCGTTCTTGCGCTCAAGCCGATAAGCGACTTTCTTCGGCCAATCAAAAATAATCCGCTCAAACGAACCTTTGTCATAGGTCCAGACATCAACGGGTTTAACGGCAACTATGTGAAGAGGTTTTGGCGGCAGCAGACGGAAGGCAAAAGTGGTGGCTCCGCCGGTTGTGGCATTGGGTGTTTGCCGACCCTTGGTGATTTCAGCGTAACGCTCAGACATAAAGCTGCCGAGCTCTCCCGAGGTTAGAAAACCATCGTGATTTCGGTCGGCAGGCGCCTGACCCTTGAGAGCCCGAATAAAGAGACGCCGGAAGCCTCCGTCATCGGCAACTTTCTGATGGCGGGTTCCAGCCGTTAAAAACTGGCCGATGGGCGGCGGCGTGCCCTCAAGTCGGGCGATCGGTGTGTGGCCAGACGTTGCGCCAAATACAGCGCCGCCGAAGCACGAATCAAAGACGGTAAAGCTGTGCTTGGATGAAGACAGTCGGACATACTCGCCAAAGCGCCGCATGTTGAGGGCTTTGAGTTTAAAATCAACCAGCCGACGCTCAGCCCAATCGGGCACGGGTGCGTCTGCCGGCACGAGATAGCCTTCGCCTTTGAGCGTGTGGCCATGACCGGCATACCAGACAAACAATCGCGCCTTGGGATCAGCGCCCTTGGTGGCATAAAATTTCTCGAAGGCTTGCTTGAGCTGCTGTGAGTTGGGGTTGAGGCGCAGCGTCACCTTAAAGCCGCGCCGGGCCATCTCGCCGGCAATCAACTCCGCATCTTTGACGGCATTGTGCAACTTGGGCCATCCCTTGGTGTAGTTATCAATGCCGATAACCAGCGCGAAGGATGCGGTATATTGAGGCTTTGAAATCGGCTGAAGGCGGATTGCACTTGGTCGTGGTTCAACCGATATCCCCCGATCTCTGCCTATTTCCGTAGCAAAACTGGAGGTCTCTGCAATCCCTACTGTGAAAGGTAGAACGAGAAGTGCCGCAATATGTTTGATCTGCATACTTTGTCTCCCAAACCCGTTAATTTCCCGTGATTTGCCTCATGTTTTTCGGGTCACCTATGATATAACGAGGCTCAAAGACGATTCCGGCGATAAAAACCAGCAAAGGGGAGCGCAGAATGCCCAATCAAGATCAAAAAATTAGAGTAGGGATGGTCCTTTTTCCGAATTTAACTCAGCTCGATTTAACCGGTCCCCATGAAGTCCTGAGCTTCCCGCCAAATATTGACGTTGATCTTTTATGGCATCGGATTGAGCCGGTGGCCTCGATATCCGGCTTAGTGCTCATGCCAACGGCGACCTTCGATGACTATGAGTTGCCCGATGTGTTGTTTATTCCGGGCGGGCCCGGTCAGTTGCAGGCAATGGATGACGCGCCGTTGATCGACTTTGTAAAACGTGCGGGCAACGAGGCCACATACATAACCTCCGTTTGTACCGGCTCGCTGGTATTGGCGGCAGCGGGGCTGTTGATCGGTAAGCGCGCCACCTCGCATTGGAGCGTGGTTGATCAATTGGCGCTGATGGGGGCTGAGCCCGTGCGCGAGCGCGTCGTCGAAGACGGCAATATCATCACCGGCGCTGGCGTCACCGCCGGCATCGATTTCGCCCTCACACTCATCGCCCGTTTGAACGGCGAGCAAGCGGCCAAAGCGATCCAACTTGGCATTGAATACGACCCCGACCCACCCTTCAACGGCGGCTCCATCGAGACCGCCGACCCTGAGATGGTGGCGCTGCAAACCGAACGCGGCGCTGACCTCGCCACCCGCCGCCGAGAGGCCGCGACGCGGATCGGCCGGGAGAGATTGGGGCTTGAATAACTATTAACGTCCGCCTTTACCATTTCTTAAAACCCGCTAGGCATAATTTGCCTAGTTAAATCAAAATGGGCAAAAGCTCAAAACGCGCCAAAATGGCGCAGAACTGGTGGATGTGAAATGGATATTACCAATCTCCCTATGTTTGGGATGCTCAAAGGACGCCTGAACTGGGTCGGCCAGCGCCAGCAGGTGATCTCTCAAAATATTGCAAATGCGGATACGCCCCAATATCGGGCGCGTGATATTGAAGAATTTGACTTCAAAAAAGCGCTCCGCGCACATGCGCCAAAAAATGCAAATGGGGGGGGCATGTCCATGCGCGTGACCCACCCCATGCATATCACCGGCGGCGGCGGATCCAGCGCGAGTGCCGCTGCGACTGTCGACAGAAGGCCGTATGAAACGGCTCCCGATGGTAACTCGGTCATTCTTGAAGAGCAGATGGTCAAAATGAACGAAGCTGCCGTTCAGCATTCGACCATGGTGGGGCTTTACCGCAAGCATCTGTCCATGATCAAAGCTGTGGTGCGCGGTAGGTAGTTCAAAATTTAAGCTAGGATAAGAAAAAAATGGCTGATGATTTAATTTCCTCATTTCGAATTTCTGCTGCTGGTATGAAAGTGCAGGGTGAGCGCCTGCGCGTTATTTCGCAAAATATTGCCAACTCGGATTCCTTGCCGACGGAGCCTGGGCAAAATCCCTACCAGCGCAAAACGATCACGTTTAAGAACGCCCTGGATCGGGATCTGGACATGAAGCTCGTTGAGGTCAGCCGGATCGGCAAAGATCGTAGTGACTTTGTCAAAAAATATGACCCGAACCACCCGGCGGCGGATAAACAAGGCTATGTGCTTGCCCCCAATATCAACAAATTGGTTGAGATGATGGATATGCGGGAAGCCCAGCGTTCCTACGAAGCAAATTTAAGCGCTATTCGCACCAGCCGGGCCATGTTGAATAAAACACTCGAACTGCTGCGTTAAGCCAAAATAGACAAAAAATATCTCCGCTAAAAAAAGCGGCGTGAAAAGTATCTAAAAGGAGAGCGAAATGGCGATAGAATTAGCCAATGCGATAAGTGCCTATAAATCAGCGGTTGGCCGGACCGGCGAGGGTGACGGAGCCGGCTTGGGTGGTATCGGAGGTACGGGCTCGAGTTCGGCCAATGATTTCTCCACAATGGTAAAGAATTTTGCCCAGAACGCGGTCGATAAAAACACTATGAGCGAACAGCTTTCAGCCGCTGCTGCTGCCGGTAAGGCGAATATCGATCAGGTCGTTATTGCGGTCGCGGAAGCGGAGACGACGCTCAACACGGTGGTTGCGGTTCGAGACAAAGTCCTGGAAGCTTACCGCGAAATCTTGCGCATGCCGCTTTAAAGGCAGGCGCGCCTAATGGATCAAACCGCAGTCCTGGAAGTATCACGCGAGGTCTTCATCGTCATATTGAAAACTGGCGGACCAATTATGGCGGCCGGACTTATCGTTGGCCTGATTATCGCCGTGTTTCAGACCCTGACCTCCATTCAGGAAATGACCCTTACATTCGTGCCGAAAATTATTATTATTTTTGGCGCGGTTATCGTTTTTATGCCTTTTATGATTACCGCCATCTTGGAGTTTACCAGATCGCTCTATGATCGCATCGGGGCGTTGAGTTAGCGCCATGCTGGAGGAATTTCTCGAGCTCAATGCCTTCGTGTTCATTCTTATCTTCGCCCGGATCGGCACAGTTTTGATGTTTATTCCAGGGCTCGGCAGTACCCGTATCTTTGCCAGAAGCCGGTTGTTTCTGGCTTTGGCGATCTCTTTTATCCTAACGCCCATATTAGTAGATGTTTTGCCGGCAATGCCCCAAACACCAGTTGGTTTGGGGCTCATCATAATGGGTGAGATACTGGCGGGAGCCTTTTTAGGCTTAATTGTGCGCGCCATGTTTGCGGCGACACAGACGGCTGGAACGGTGATTTCTTTTGTGTCTGCGATGGCCAATACCATGGTCTATGATCCGGTGGTTGAACAGCAGAGTGCGGTCGTTGCCGGCTTTATGGGAACCGTCGCGACCTTGCTGTTATTTGTTACCAACATGCATCACCTACTTATTGAGGCGATGGTCGAGAGTTATACGCTTTTCCAGCCAGGGGTTGCACCAAATATTGGCGATATGGTTCATATGTTGGCGCGTCAAATTGCCGACACGTTTGCGCTTGGTGTTCAGCTGGCCTCGCCGTTCCTGGTCGTCTCGCTCGCCTATTATATGGGGCTCGGCGTGTTGACGCGGTTGGCCCCGCAAATACCTATATTTTTCGTGGCCATGCCTTTGCAGATCGTGATTTCGATCGTGGTGCTGGCTTTATCTTTTGGCGGAATAATGGTTGTTTTCATGCGTCACGTGCAAGAGAACCTGCAGCCATTCGTCGGGTCTTAGGGAAAGGAGAGAGCTATGGCCGACGATTCAGATGGCGAAAAATCCGAAGAACCCACCGGAAAACGGCTCACTGATGCCAAGGGCAAAGGTCAGGTGGCGCAATCTCAGGAGATTCAAAGCTGGGCTATTTTGCTTACAATTACGCTTTTGATCGGGTCGGTTATCCCATCAATTATGGCACATGTCGCGAAGGTAAATCGTAACTTTATTGAAAAAGCGCACGCGTTTTCGGTGTCGCCCGAGGATTTTCAAAACCTATTTAAAGAAGTGATCCTCGATATTGGTATCGTCATTCTACCCCTCATGCTAACCTTTCTCGCTGTCGGCGTGGCGATGCAGATTTTGCAAGTCGGCTGGACGGTTTCAGCAGAAAAATTCCAAATCAGTTTAAGTAAATTCTCGCCACATAAGGGTATTAAGAAATTTTTTGGTGTTCGTCCGTTGGTCGAGGCATTCAAAGGTATCGTTAAACTTGGTATCGTCGGCACAGTGGTGTTTTTTCTCGTCGCCCCCATGTTGAACGATGTCGAATTGTTGCCGGCCTTTGATTTGCTGCACACGCTCGATCGCGTCAAAAAAATTGCCCTGGTTATGCTGGTTGTCACGGTCATGATCATGACCGTGATTGCAGCGATTGATTTTGCTTACCAAAAATGGGATCACACCGAAAAACTCAAAATGACCAAGCAAGAGGTCAAAGATGAGCGCAAACAACAAGACGGTGACCCCAAGATCAAACAGCGTATGGCAGCCTTGCGTATGGAGCGTCAGCGCGAACGTATGATGCAGGCCATTGGCAAAGCCGATGTGATTATTACCAACCCAACGCATTACGCCATCGCACTAAAATACGATATGGATACCATGCCGGCGCCAGTATTGGTCGGTAAAGGTGTCGATGATCTCGCCCGGCGCATTCGTGAAGTCGCCGAGGAAAACGATATTCCAATTGTTGAAAACCCACCTCTGGCACGAGCACTTTATGCCGGTGTTGAGATTGATGAAGAAATCCCGGCCGAGCATTTTCATGCAGTTGCCGAAGTTATTGGCTATGTCTTCCGTCTTAAGGGTAAAATGGCGCAAATGGATCAGGCGGCGGCTGATCAGGCGGCCAAACAGGCAGCAGATCAAGCGGGCGATGCGCAAAACCAAGAGAATGAAGATAAGGCAGGCCCGATCTTAAATTAAATAAAATAGAAGGTTGCTGATCAGGGCCGAATCGCGCAATGAATGCCTGAAGAAAATTGGATTTAAATCCATTTATATTGAGTTGGTGTGACGAGGGCGTATTGAAACTAACATACACCAAAGTTAGCGAATTAATCGCCAAAATGGCTCGCGGTGGGTGGGCTCTCCTGCTTTCGCCTTCTTTCAATTTGGTGTTGGCAGTTGTGTTTGGTGCCGTGGCCCTGGCTTTGCTTATTCCGGGCTTAGGATCGTCTGATAACTCGACTGACGCCGAAGCCGGTTTCGAAGTTTCGGGCGGTGTCTTTGCACTTTTGACTCTCCTATTTTCGATACTCACGGCGTGGAAATTTGGCCGGGCAGCGGAACGCCGGCGGGCCCGAGCTTCTTTGTTTGAAACCCTGGCCGCTTCACAAGAAGCTTTGTTCCTGACCGATGCCCGCCAACGCATCATCTTTGACAATGAAGCATTTCGCCTGTGCTATGAAAAAGTGGAGCCGCAAAAACTAATTGGTCCAGCGAGTATTGAAGGCATTGAGAAATTACTTGATGCAAATTCAGAAGCCGTGTTTGCGCGCATATATGCCAATTGCGGGGAAGGTCAGCGCGATGAGGGAGAATTGGTTTTCGAGCCGGTGGGCCCCGTCGTTCATTCCTGGAGATTGGCGGTCGAGCCGGTTGAGGCGTTGAGAGATTTGGCGCTTTGGCGGGTGGAGGATGTCACGTCAAAGCGCTCCCATGACGTTGAGCGTTTGCACGAAGAGCAATTTATGGGCGATTTGCTGGACCAATTGCCGGTCGGCTTTTTCTCGGCCGATGAAAACGGCAATTTGCGCTATCTAAACGCTGTTATGAGAGACTGGCTCGGTGTGAGGCAGGATAGAAATGTCAGCGAGCTTCCAGGCTTCATTGAATTTGTATCACCTGAGGCGAATACTGAAGAAACGGTGGAAACCGACGCCAGCGGCATGCATGGCGGCCTTGTCCTCAGGACAACAGAAGGCCGTGATTTTCCGGCCTATCTTATCCAGTCGCAAAAAGAAACAACCGCCGGTCATTTCGAATATAGCCGCTCGATCGTGCTGCGTGAGCCTTTTACGCCTGTCGTCGATGATGGTACGGGCGGTGCTTTGCTGCGGCGCCTGCCCTGGCTGTTTTCCGATGCGCCGGTAGGTATCGTCATGCTCGATCTACAAGGCGAGGTCGTCGATTGCAACCGCGCCTTCCTCAAGCTTTTGGGACTGCACCGGGATGGTGTCGTTGCCCGGCCTCTATCTGAACGGATCAATAAAGAAGATCGCAGCGATGCCGATGCACAGCTCTCCAAAGTCGTTATGGGTATCATGCCAGCAACCTTGTTGGATGTCAGAATGCCGGCCGGTGGGGAGCGCGAGCTGACGGCGTCGCTTTATGTCAGCCGCATCACCGATGATGAAGGCGATGTCACCGGCCTCGTCATGCACGTGATTGATACAACCGAGCAAAAAAACCTCGAAGTTCAGTTTAACCAAGCGCAAAAAATGCAGGCCGTCGGACAATTAGCCGGTGGTGTGGCGCATGATTTCAACAATCTATTGACCGCGATGGGGGGCTTTTGTGATCTGTTGCTGGATCGCCATGGGCCCGATGATCCGTCTTTCGCCGATATCATGCAGATCAAACAGAACACCAATCGGGCTGGAAATCTGGTTCGGCAGCTCTTGGCATTCTCGAGGCGACAAACCCTACAGCCAAAAGTCTTTGCCATCACCGATGCGCTCAATGATCTCTCCAATCTGCTCCGGCGCTTGATTGGTGAGAATATCGAGCTCGAGCTCAATCACGGCGAGGACGTTGATCTCATCCGGACCGATCCCGGCCAGTTTGATCAAGTTGTAATCAATCTTGCGGTCAATGCCCGGGATGCGATGCCGGGCGGTGGCGTGATCAATGTCTCGACCGAGCGGGTGACGGTTGAGACGTCCATTCAGCGCGGTCATGAAGTGATGCCGGCGGGTGAGTATATATTGATCAATGTTGTAGATACCGGGTCGGGCATTGCCAAAGAAGACATCGGACGCATCTTTGAGCCGTTCTTCTCGACCAAGGGCGTCGGCGAAGGAACCGGGCTCGGGCTTTCGACCGTCTATGGTATCATTCGCCAATCTGAGGGCTATATATTTGTCGATTCGGCCCTTGGCGAAGGCACAACATTCTCGATTTATCTGCCGGCCTTTAGCGCGGCTGAGGCAGAGTTCGTCAGCCACGGCTATGCCAATGAAATTATCGATGAAGCTGATCTGACCGGCGCCGGGACTGTTTTGCTGGTTGAAGATGAAGACGCGGTCCGGCTATTTGGCGCGCGGGCACTTAGAAACAAAGGCTACCGGGTATTGGAAGCCAATGACGGCGAACACGCGCTTGATGTTATCAATGAATTTGGTGACCCGATCGATCTCATCTTAACCGATGTCATGATGCCCGGTATGGATGGCCACACTCTGGTGCGCCTGATCCTTGAAGAGCTGCCTGATATGAAAGTGATCCTGATGTCGGGCTATGCCGAAGATGCGATCCCGGGCGAAATCAGCGAAGACAGCTCGATCAACTTCCTGCCCAAACCGTTCAGCCTCCAGGAACTTGCCGTCAAGGTGAAGGACGTACTGGCAGGATAAAGCTTGGGGCATCACGACCTAACTTGAATTCTTAGGAAGAGAGTACCTGCTTTCGCTCAAGATACTCGTCTTTGTCGATTTCACCCTTGGCAAATCGCTCGCTCAATATGTCTTGGGCTGATTGATGGGCTGGGCCTGAATGCCCAGGAGAAGAGCCAGTTATCCGCCGGGTGAATAGCACGATCAGATAAATAATTAGGACAATAAAACCTATCATCATCAGTGGACCAAATATCATACCGGGTCCCCACATATGTCCACTCCATTCGCCTCTGCCATAGCCAACAGCCCAGGCATTGGTGGATATCAAGAGACCCAGGAAACCAACTAATTGAATAGGAAAAAATCGGATTTTCATGTTCGCTCTCCTCACTTAAAGTCGACCAGCAAAGTATCACTTATTAATCTAACGGACATTGACGCTTATCAAAGTGAAAGACGTGTTGGCGGGGTGGGTTCTCTGTACGATTCCACCTAAGGCAAATAATCTTTCAAATTCACATTCTCAAAATTCTTCGGAAAGGCCGGCTCGAAATTATAGCGCTCGGCTTCTGATAAATGCGCCGGGATGGTGGCGTCGATCAGCCATTTAGTACCGACGCGGGCGAAGCTGCCCATACCGGGGGCGGTGGGGGAGATGTTGTCGAGTGAGAAGACACGGGTTTCAGGGATCATCGTAACATCGCGCTCGGCATGAACGCGCGTCGTCATCGACCAAGCGACTTGGCGGAGGTCGTTAGCATCGATGTCTTCGTCGACGGCTATGGCGAGCTTCGGATGGAGATAGGGGCCGGAGAGCGCTGCCATCAGGGCAGTTTTAACCTGGCCTGGATGCTTGGGCCGCAATTTGATGATCAGCATCATATCACCGGCCTCGGTCACCGCCCGGACATCAAGCAAATTCATGCCGCCTTCAACATCGCTTAGATGGCGCTTGGTTGCGACTTCAATGCCGATACCCATGGTCGATTGCGCATCGGTGACGGGGAAGCCACAATGCAGTGCATAGAAAATTGGATCTTTACGCTGCGTGATGGCTTTCACTTGAAAGACTTCGGAATCAGAGCCGCCCGCATAGGTGCCAGTCACTTCACCGAACGGTCCTTCGGGCTCCAACACATTTGGCAGCACTTCGCCTTCGATGACGATCTCCGCCTCTGCCGGAACCTCAAGATCGATGCTTTCACATTTAACCAGGCGCACCGGCTCTTCCATCAGTGCACCAGCCAGACCAAGCTCATCATTGCCGAAGGTGGTTGTGAAGCTGGCGGCAAAAAAGATTGCCGGATGGGTGCCATAAACCATAGCGACCGGCATCGCCTCACCGCGGGCACAATATTTTTCATAGATTTGACGGGCTTGGCGAGGAATCATGATAAATCCGGTCTTGTCCTTGCCGGTGACCATTTGGCGATGGATCGAGATATTGCGGATGCCGGTATCGGGATCTTTGATGACGGCTATGCCCGACGCGAAATAACGCCCGCCATCTTTCTCTGAGGTCATCATGGTTGGAAAATCATAGAGATCAATATCGTCGCCGGTCTTGATGATATCTTTTACCGGCGCTGCATCTGAGGTTAATTCTGCGGCGATCGGATTTTGAATACGCCCACCCATTTGGTCCAGCAGATCATTTTCGTCAATATTTAGGCCAACCGCCCATTTGCGCCGGTCGCCGACAATCTGACTGCAGGCTTGCCACTTGCCATGGTCTTTGATGTTGGTGAACAGGCTTGCCTTGCCGAGTTCGTTAAAGGCCTTCCACTCAACGGCCGCCATGTCTGTTAGCGGATCTACTTCTTTGGTGAAACGGATAAGCTCACCTTGCTGCTCAAGATTAGCCAGCATGGTGCGAAAGGATTGGTCAGGCATATAAAAAAGGCTCCTTTGATAATTGTCTCGGACTTTATAGGGCAAAGATATTGGGCACAATAACCTGCTAAGACAATTTATTTTCTAAAGAGTGAAATTATAACTTTGGAATCCATAAAAATATTGTTAGGTTTCCAAACAGTATAAAAAACTAATGTAACCAAAGTAGTATTTTCACACAGGGAGTATGATTAATGACTAGAGTAATACCCAAAATCTTGGGATTGACGGTGGCGGCTGCCATGATGGCTTCTGTTTCACCCGTCCAGGCCAAAGACCTCACCATCGGTTTCATCACCACACTGACGACACCGGCAGCTTTAATCGGCAAGCAGATGAAGGCGGGCGCCGAATTGGCGATGGATCATATCGGCCACAAAATGGGTGGTAAGAACGTCAAAATCCTGTTTGAGGATGACGGCTTTAATCCGAAAATTGGTAAGCAAAAAACCGAAAAACTGATCAAAAAAGATAAAGTCGACATGATGGCCGGCTATATTTGGTCACACGTTTTGGGCGCTTCGGCTCCGGTTGTTTTGAAGGCCAATAAATTCCTCTTTGTCTCAAATGCCGGGCATTCAATTTATTCTGGTAAAAAATGTCACAAAATTATTTCAATGTTTCCTGGGAAAATAGTCAGAACGCTTCGGCCACCGGTGAACTACTCAACCAAAAGGGCGTGAAGAAGCTTTATATCCTGTCGCTCAACTATGCGGCTGGTAAGCAGGTTGTTGGTGGTATTGAGCGGACCTATAAAGGCAATGTTGTTGGTAAAGACTTCGTGCCAATGAGCCATAAAGATTGGTCTGCTGAGCTCACCAAGATTAAAGCAGCTAAGCCGGATGCGGTTATCGCTTTTTATCCGGGGTCCTGGGGGCCTAAATTCTTTGGCCAATATAACCAAGCTGGCTTAAATAAAACGACGCCACTCTATCACGTCTTTTCAGTTGATATGGGCAATCTGCCGATCTTCCAGAAAAATGGCTTAAACGTTGTGAATACCCTGCAGACGGCTCAATGGTCGCCAGATTTTGATACCCCGCACAATAAAAAATTCGTGAGGGACTTCAAAAAGAAGTACAAAATGATGCCAAACACCTTCGCCTCACAAGCCTATGAGACCATCATGCTGATCAAATCCGGCGGTGGGATCCTCTAGAGTCGACCTGCA
>JGI24913J38484_100135_pt1 | contig 31516 bp, 18 predicted proteins | sample LinPfosmplate1_FD_38484 | JGI IMG/M metagenome (IMG submission 38484)
TGCAGGTCGACTCTAGAGGATCCCACGAACGGGCACATCTTTCCCGTTGCGCTTCTTGCGCGCGTGCCCAAAGCTGACCGCCATGATGACTCGTTACGCATACACGTTTATGGGCACACACACAATTGTTGTTGCAAGCTGTAATCACAAAATGCAGTCACTTTGTAAAGATAGTAAAGCGACGGCTGTTTTACAAGTCGGGGGTACTCCGACTCCCAAAACGGTTGACGCGTGCAAAAACAAAACAAAAAACAAATTTGTAACAAAAATTAATAAAAAAAGGGCAATGTCATTTCTGTCTTTTTGAAGTAAGCCCACCGAAAACCCGAAAACCATCGAGGGAACCGTCAGGAGGCGGTGGGATACCCTTCCACGGTCTGGAGCGCGGTCATGTACCCACAGTCGCCCCTCGACCCCGCCCCCCCCGATCCGTCGCTGCTGGTGAATCCGCGGTGGCACCGACATACACCCGCTGCGGTGTCGCACAGCCCCTTATTGGAGCACTCAGCGTCCTCCATAGTCCCCTTCTGCGCCTCGTAAACACTGATGGACGGCGAGCCCGTCAGCGTGTTGGAACCCACGGTCACGAGCGGAATGTCCCCAAGCGTGTTGAGAAACGTGATGGTGGTGAGAATGTTCTCACCGTTCCCGCACAGAATGGTGCCGCTCGAGTACGACACAGCGATTGAATCGATCGAGTAGCCCGTCTGATCGTTGGTCAGCAGCTCGTAGATTTTGGACTGAATAGATTCGCCAATACCGTCGCCCGCATCAAAGTGGTCGTCCGCTTCGTCAGTCTTTAGGAGCACAGCGTCGAAGGAAATAGCGCTGGTCGTCCTACCCCGAAACGACAGCGTGAACGTCCCGCCCGTCGCTTGGCAGCTGATCACCTGAATCTCGTGCACCTGTTCCTCAGTCATGGGGTCGTCCCCCGTCGGGCATGTTTGTAGCGAGCAGTCGTACCCGTTCCAGTCCGACACGTCGTGCACGAACGGTCCGTGAAAGTAGCCCGTATCGCACGCGCACCCCCGCACCATGTCGGCGTCCCACGTGGCCGTTTCGCCGCCGTACACGGGGGCTGGACTGATAGGATCCCCGTTGTTGTTGCGCGTGGATGCCTGCGCCAGTGTCGCGATGGTGGAGCAGGTTCCCTTGGAATTGCACGTGCTTGACGACACCACCGGGCACGCCATGGTGTTACACGCGGCGCCGTCGAACCCGTCCTGGCACGTGCACGTGCCGGCTGTCCGGTCGCACACGCCCCGGTTGGAGCACTCGTGCGCGCCGCCAGTGTGGGCCACGTCGTTTGCCGTCGCCTCCTCGAACCACGCGTTGCCCGTGGCGCACGTCCGCAGCTCGCACGCCGCCCCCATGTACCCCGAGCACACACACTGATAGTCCCCCCCCGCACCGCCGCACGCCTGCCCGTTGCACTCGCTCCCCCCCGACGTGGAGGGGCACGCGGTGATGGCGGCCGCCGTGTACCCGCAGTCGGCCCGCGTGCCGGCCGCCACCGCCACAGAGCCGCCCGCGCCGTTGGAACCCGTAAAGGTGCCGCTCAGCGTCTCGCATGTGCACTGCCCCGTCGCATAATCGCACAGCCCCCTTCCGGAGCACACCAGCTCCTCCCTGGTTCCCGTCTGTGGCGCGGTGGGGGTGCCGTACCCCGCCAGCGCTTCGCCGTCGCTCTTCACATCGACGCTTAGTGTGGACACGGAGGAATAGGCAACCATCTCGGGGAGATCGCCGGGCGTATAGGCGAATGTGATGGCGATCGAGGTGCCGTCGGCGTCGCACACCAGGTTGGACGTATCGTCAAACTTGGAGATTTCGATGGCGTCGATGGCCTGCAGGGCCTCAAGCTTGCTTTCCAAGCTTTGGCCGGATCCGTCAACCACCTCGTCGGTAGTGAGCACCGGCTCGTTGTACGCAATTTCGTCGGTCCACTCGCCCCGGAACCTGAGCTTAAAGTAGCCGGAAGAACAGGGGTTGCACAGGCACTCCACCACCTGAATCTCATCCACCTGTCCCGTGGTGAGGGGGTCGTCTCCCTTGGGACAGCTGATCAAACTGCAGTCGTATCCCTCGAAACCGGGGTCGCACACGCACCCGTAAATCTTATCGGCGTCCCAGTTGCTGGTGTAGGTGAAGGACGAGAACAGGGTTCGGTCATCCCGAAGCCGGCTCGCGTCGCGCATGCTCATGCACCGGCCCCGCCCGTTGCACGGCACGCCGTCGGCATCGGCGGGACAGTCCATGTACTCGCACGCCATGCCGGTGAAGCCGGACCGGCAGGTGCACGTGCCTGTCGCGCGATTGCATATCCCCATGTTGGAGCACTCGGCGTCGAGGTGCGCCGTGTCGTCCGCCGTCGCATAATCCACGAATGCGGGTGCCTCGGGGCACGATCTCCTCGAGCAGTCACCCGGAAGGAAACCCTTGTCGCACACGCACGTGTCGTTCCGCGAGCATCTGCCGTGCCCGCTGCAACTCTGGGGGCATTCTCCCCGTGCTGGTGGGCCCCATCCCGCGACAACAAGGATGAGGAGTGCGACCGCCACTATTGTGTCGCGTCTTTCGCCATTCTTGGTCATTGTATCGTGCGTGGTGCGCGCAAGATCCAAACCAGTGGAAACTTCCGACGTGGATACCCAAAAGATTTGGCGACAATCCCCAAAACCTGTGCCAACAAGTCGGTTTTCACACCAGAATGGTATGACGTAAACCCTTGTACGCAAACGGCGTTCCCTCACCACTGAGACGTGGCATACTCAGTAGAGCGGCTTTCCACTGCGAGGTTGTTGGCGTGCACAGATGCAGGACAGTGCTTTGCGCTCATTGGAGCCGTCTATTCGCGAGTGCGGGGTCGACACCCGAGGTGTCGGTTCTTTCTCGTGGCATAGCAGGCTTGTTTTTGTGATCACTGAATCGCAGTACCAAAAGCGATCCGCGCCGCATATATGTTACAGCTCGCTATCGGCACCCCAGTGCGATGGGGGGCGTGGAAGGTTTAGCCATCGCTCGAGAAATTTGAGCAACACCTTCTTAGGGTTTTGTTCCGCCGAGTCTCTCTGATAGCGTTTTCCCGGGGTTACCCACCGTCTCACTACTGAAGATCGGCATCGCAACGCTTCTGCCAACAGGTCACCCTCTCCCCACCCCATGTCACCAGACGCCACCGTGTAAGCGCACACCAATTCCACTGCTGACGACACACCATAGGCCAATGACACATCCTCGCCCCCATAATCCATCACCCGCTTCACAAAATGCTTGCGTACTGAAGCGTGGTCGGTGACTCTGCTCCACTGAACGAACAGGGACGCCGCCTCCTTCTTTTTTAGGTCACTGGAGCCCGTCTCTGTGTCTTTCGCGGTGACTTCTTCTCCGCGCACTGTCACTGAGCCGGAAGCAAGAGCTGCGGGAAGTGCGCGTTGGGCCCATGTGCCGTCGGCGCGCATGATTGACCGAACGAATCGGTAGGGATCAGGATGACTCGCCCACATGGACCACAGCACCGCTTCCATGTCCACGTTCCCTATTGCACACCTGCCCTTAGGTGCAGGATTATCGGTGAACGAAAGAATGTTACGCATCGTCGGTGATTCGTCGCAGGGCAATCTTAGTCCGCTCGCACAACGCTGGACGGTGCGTACCGTCGCGTATCTGGTGTCTCGGAGGTCTTTTGCTAAATCCCACAGCAGGGGGAAGTGATCTACTACGTTAGGGTTTACACCCTCGAACTCCACTCCGTGCATGGCGATGCTAGCCGCGAGCATTACGCAGTCCTGTCTCGTTTCCTCCTCAACCAGCACACGTTCCTTGTAAAGTGCAGATGCAAAGGATTTGAACATGCGCACCGTGACGTCGGCCGAGACAGTTGACCCTGATCCTGCACCCGGACGGACAGCGGCAGCAACCACCTGCATAACCGAGGAATTGTGATGATGGTTGTCCCGGTCACTGGAATGTGCTAGCCACATCACCTTGTCACCATGACGGCCAACCAAGTCCTCAAACGTGCCCCACAAAATTGATGCTGGAATAGCATTTCGCGGGGTCAGCGGGCCAGCGAGGCTCAACGAAGTGCACAGAAACTTGAAATCATCGAACCGGAGAAAACCCTCGACAAATGACCCTCCCACTGTCACTTTTCCCTTTCCTTCGGCAGCAGAAGCTGCCGCAGTTGTGTGCGATTCGTACCACTTAGAAAACAGGGGTGACCTATCTGAGCACACCATCACCTCAATCTGAAGGCTGGATCCCGCCTGCCATTTATTCCGCGTGAGACTCGTTAGGGTTCGTCCCAACGTTACGTACGGGGGAGAAAACGTTACAGCTACCATAGCGTTACTCATTGCACCCGGTAGAGTGGGGGTTGCTGCTGACGTCTCCCCAAAACACATGTATTCCATCCACCACAGTACGACGCGTGGGTGTGCGTCCTTGAAACGGAACGGGGCGTAGGTGTGCAACCCGGGGTCCGCACGAAGGCGTCGTTTACGCTTTTGGGCTCCGTTGCTGCCACCATCACTGTCTTCGCCACTTAGAGCACGCACTGCCTCCCAAAACTCAATCCACCACGCTTCACAGCGAGATTCTCCCGCGATTCCTGACTCCCAGAGCAAAGAGGTGGATACACGAAGTGGCCAAGCGTCCCACACAAGGACTGCAAATCTGGGACAAGCTCCCATCATCTGGGCAAACAGTGCAGAGAAGTGCCAATCGCTTTCACTCTCACTATCGGATCCACAGTCCGCGCCAAACCGCCCCCTTGCTGCAGCGCTCGCGATGGCCGACGCGAGGGAACGGCGCGATTCGGTGCTCACCTGTGAGCCTCCGGCTGTAATTGCCTGTGGAGGTGTGTAGTCGTCTCCCAATACCGTCCGTGCGGCGATATCCATCGCCCATACCCAGACCCCTTCAGGGGAAGAAGGGTGCAGCAAAGCATCGAGAATTGTGCCGGTACGGCAATCCCTCAACGCCAATTTGTGTCTTGTTCGGTCTACAAGTACGGAGACAGCGTTTGACAGCATCGCCATGGGACAGGGTTCTATGTTTGATCTGTTCCACGCTGACGTTTCCAGTAAGCACACCCGGAGGAGGCTGCGGAGAGTCGTAGTTGTCGTAGTCGTGGTTGTCGCCCCCTCTTCCTCTCTAGAATGAGGTGCGTCGTCGAGGTACAGAATTAGCTGCTTCAACGAATCGGCAAAATGAAGGAGCGCATTCGCACCCATATTCCACAATACCCCCCCGTTAACTCTGTTCCGACGAAACGCTTTAGCTTTTTCATACAGGGGGTGAGCGGCAATAAAGACGTCCCGGGACTCGACTGCGGCTGCGGTCGCAACTGCAATAGCGTCCTGGTCCCAACCTTCGCACCAAGTGTTCCTGCTGTCGCTGTCGCTGTCGCTGTCGCTGTCGCTGTCGCTGTCGCTGTCGCCGTCGCTATCGCTGTCGCTATCGCTGTCGCTATCGCTATCGCTGTCGCTATCGCTGTCGCCATCGCTGTCGCTATCGCTACTGCTGTCGCTGCAGTAACGGCATCCGTCATGACCGGTTCCTTCATCCTCGGCGACCCGTTGAAATCGACTATGGCGTGCAAGTATATACGTCCTCCACGCCAAATCGGCCCACTCACCGCCTAGGGCAGCGACCCGAAGAAGATCTACATCCTCATCAAGCAGGCCCTGTGCTTCGATCCACTTGATAATATGGATCCACGTCTCAGGAGATGCATAGGACGCAAAGGGTTTATCACATTTCCACCCCCGAAGTGCGACGATCAGAGTAGCCCACTCATGTGTCTCCGGAGCTGCTTGTTTTGGAGAAGGGCACATTCTGGAGAGAAACTGCAGTGGAGACCACGGCACCCCCCCGTTGTGGCAAAATTCGTGCATCGTTGACAACGCGGACAACCCGTCACCTGTGTCGTGACTTTGGGGCGGACTCGTGTCGCGCGCGCATGTTGTGTCACGGGTAAACTCCGCGACATCTGTCGCGAGGTTGCTGGTGAAGATGGGAGTGGTCCCTTCCCCGCATTTATCGCATACCCCGGTTCCAATCAACCAGCAATTGCGACAGATGGGGGAGAAGGGGTAACATGAGGTGCATCCCTTTCCCAGTGGCACCGCGAAAGTATCTTTCGAAGGCCTTCCACCGCAGCGACACTTGGGGACTGTAGGCTCGCAGGAGCGCCTAAGTTCTGCATTCGCTTCCCACAGCAACTTGAAACGCGCAGCCCATACTGTCGCCCCCACATTTTTGCCATTTGTACTGTCAGCTGCAAGTCCCCTAGATAGCCCACAGGGTTCTCGCAGTTCGCTGATGGTAGCGGCCAGTATCGTAGACGGGATAGTCACCTTAGAGGGACACCCACATCTACACACAGGGCATTTAGGCTCCAACAGAAGTGTCGAACAGGAGGCACACACGCGAGGAATTCCGCATTTACATGGCCCCCACTGTCCGTTTCGGTCGAAAATTATACCTGACCAATGTGTGCCGCTTTTTGGCTCAAGCGAGGGGTCTTGGGAAGATTGGGATTGGGAAGGGGGCTCGATCAAGGAAGTGTCAAAATCTTGGTCTGAGCTGTCATCGAGAAATCGCGGGTCAGTGCGGGCAGGACGGCACTTTGTGAGGAACATTACAGTCGCTTCAGTTTCGTGACATATCACACATTCTGGTGACAGACTGCCTTCTTCTGCGCCACCCGTTTCTGACTCTCCGGTCTCCATTTTGGAAAAGGGACGACAGTGAGGATGCTCTCCGTTTTTGCACGCGTTATGTGCATGCAGGTGATAAAATATGTAGGCGTGCCCGTGACACAACCACGATGCTTTGGTGGGTTCACTCTCTGCCCCCTTGGTTACCAAACTAATTCGTGTTTAGCCAAAACGTTTCACATTTTGGGGTTTTGGGATTTCATCATTTAATTTAGTCAAGCCGAGCCAAGCCAAGCCACCCAAGTTATCATGGTTGTCGTAGACCTCGACACTGACACTGCTCCGGCTCCGCCCGTCCAAGCTCTGACAAACGGATTGGTGCCCATGGAAGAAGTTGAGGGCGAGCAACAACCGTGCTACGAGCACCCTTACTACACAACCAACCTGAAGTGCCCCACATGCCCCAACATGCTGTGTGACGGAGATGACGCGTGTGGAGACGGGTGCGAGCACTGCGGCGGCTGGTTCTGCCGTGAGTGCCTGCGCAAGTGCGCCGTTTGCGCATCCGACGACTACCTCTACATGTGCAAGTTGTGTATCCCCCAAGCGTGCAAGACGTGCGACACGGCTCTCTGTCCCGCCCACTTGGGGGAGGCGTCACCCACCGACTACCAGCTCATCGTGAATTCCTTGGCATGGTCTGCGGCCCAACGAGTGATGGTATGTGGGCGAATGACAACACCATGACCGCCCTCTTTCAAAACGTGCAGCAGCGCAGCGGGGGGGAGCTGGCGACGCTACAGGCGCTGTGGAGAGATGAGCACGGTGTAGGTGCAGCGGCAGCCGCGGACGTTGAGCATTATCCACCAACGCTGAATGCCGCCAAGCTTGCAACGTTTGTGCGCTCCTTGGACGAGAGTACGCAGTGCGACATCAACGCCAAGCTGTCGGGGTGGGATTGCGCACCGTGCGAGGGGTGCCACGCGACCGTGTGCCGCAAGTGCGCAGTTGGGGGAGTATGCCATGACTGTGCGGCACCCATGGCTCAATTGCAGAACCAGTTTGCGCAGCACGGGCTTTGAGGCACATTTCAGCCGAGAGCTGTGGAGTATGAGGCGCTACAACAACGCCAATCAATCAATTCATTCATGTTCTGCATAACATCTGAGTGCCCAAATGCGTCTACATGTGAATTTTTGACTTTTTGTAAGAAAACTGCATTGTTTGACGTGGTTTGGGGACTGTACAGCCCATATCACACCAAGTCGGATCAGTACCATGGCCAAAGAAGGACACTGTCTCCGCAATTCTCACGCCGTGCGATGCGAAAACCCCACATGCAGTGCAACGCAAGTCCCTCTCCTTCGATGCGGGCAGTGCAAGCAGGCTCAATACTGTGGGCGCTCATGCCAGCGATCGGACTGGAAGCGTCACAGAGAGGAATGTTATCTCCCAGGTACGTTCCTCGCCGAGACGAGGAGGATCACAGGCGCGGCCTTCAATCCCGCAAAAGCTGCAGAACGTGTGCAGAAGGTGCTGGGTGCGTCGCCGTCCGAGGGTGACGCGGGGGCCGCGCTTCGGTGGCTTCTCCGTACCCGCCCCCCTCCCGACGTGGTGGAGGGGCGCATGCGTGCCGCGGTGGCGTCGTGTGGTGACGAGCTGCGACGCCACCTCATGATCGATGACAGAGACGTCGCCCTGCACGTGGTTGTGGGTGACGACGACAAGATTGGTGCGGCCGTGGTGCCACGCGCAACCGCGTTCACTTTGCTGGGTGACGGGCAAACCGGCGCGCGGGCCGAGTGGGATCGCCTCGAGCCCCGGTATCACCGAGAGCGAAGCGCGCTGGCGGTGATATCGCGCAGCGCTCTTCACGGATCGCACGTGGTGGCTCTGCCCCTTCCCTAGTTCGTCCCAACTTCTACACTGTGCCTCCTCTGCTTCCGAGACCGTGACACGTGTGACGGGGCGTGCCGATAAAGTTGAATTGAAAATCAAAAATTCGTTCGATCATCGCATTTCTTTCGCGCGTTATTCAGTTTACAAAAATGTACAGTCCCAGAAATATTTAGAAGTGCAGATTTGCTGGGACGGTAAGTGTGGCCAGCTAAGACCTCAGGTGCGAGGTTGTCTGGCCAGTCGGCGACCGTCTCGAGCGCTTGCTGGCGCGCTCGGCGGTGTTACCGGTAGTTGTGCTGCCGCTGCCTCCTGAGTCACCCCTTCGCTTTCGCGAAGGCCGGGACCTCATCGCGCGCTCTCGCGCAGCCTGCCACAGCGGGCGCGCGAACAGAGGGTGCGCCTTCCCCCCGTTCGCGTGCGCGTGCAGAAAGCTGCGCTCCAAGTTGAGTGCGCCGACCAAGTCTCGGTGCAGCAGCAGACTTCGCTTTCGCGCCCTTTTACCCTGCTCAACCTGTGCTGCATGTGCCGTGCACCGCAGCACGCGGTTGAGGGGGGACACGCGCGTCCACGACTCGGGTAGGGAAGTCTCGTGCTCGAACGCAGCGCGCGTTCGCGCCCACACGTCGAACCACCCGTCGAGCTCCCATTCGGTCTCCATATCCTCGCCGTGACACGAGGGGCAGCTTCGCCGTCCTCGGTTTCCCTGACAGCGACTTTCCCATCAAAATCCACTTCCATCGCGTCACGCTTCACCTTCTCCGCCGTTACCCGTTTCGACACCTTTTTCGCACCCTCCGACTCCTGTCTCTTGCGGTCCCTCTCCTCGCGACGCCGTCGCTCTTCTTTACGCTTTTTGTGAAGCTTCTCCGCCCTCCTGTGCTTGAGGGCCTCTCGCAGAAGCTCCTTGTGTGGGCACAGGACGGCGCAGTTGAAGTCGAGTCTCCGCTGCGTCATTCTCTCCAGACGTGGCGGCGGATTGTTCCAGTCACTTCCGCCACTCTCCCACTCGTCCACGCAGCACGGGCACATTTGGGACGTCATGTACTCGCTCATGCGGTACACGGGCAACCCCACCGAGTGAAGGTGCCGCAGGATCTTGACGATCGGGCCGGGCGCGTGTCCGTGGCCGTCCTTTCGAAGGGCGCCGCATTTCTTGGTAGACTTGGTTGGGCGGACCTTCCGCGCCGGAGGAGGAAGGCTTGACATAATGACATCTACGTCAACCTCCATGTTTGCGTCTGCACTTCGACGGCGCGCCGAGTTTGGGCAGATCGCGTGATGGTGCGCGTGTCTCGGTCGCACATCGCGAGTGAGCGAACCGACATAAATCAGTATATTTTGCGATTTTCGAAATCTGCACCTCTAATTATTTCTTGGACTGTAGTGTCCCAACACTGTGCAGTCTCACCCAGATGTGGCCTTCGAGTGAACCGCCGCAAAAACCTTCATCATCTCCTAGTGCAGGAAATGGTGGCGATGGGGGGGATCCATGCTGTGTCGTGTGCCATGAACCGACCAGAGTGGGAGAGGGAGCCGGTGATCGCGAGGCCCTTCGTCCATGCCGCTGCACGCAGCCCTACTGCGCGGCGTGCTGGGACAGCATGCGCGTTTCCGATCCGGGGCGGTACGGCGCTCAGTGCCCCACCTGCCGCGGGCCGTGGGCGCCAGAAATGTTGCGCGCCCGCCCGCTCCCGCTTTCGGTGAGGTGTAGCAGTAGCCTGTCCGGCGCCGCGGTCGATACCGCGTTGCTGCTCGGGTGCGCAGTTGGTTTTGTGGGATGTGTCGTCCTGATCGGTTTCTCTACGATCGTTGACATCTCTCTGCGGGAAGTATATCGGGGAACCGGAATCGCGCTACTTTATGTTGGCACGCTAAGCGTGATGGCGTTCATGGAACGTGAGCGGAGAGAGGATAGGAAGGTTACGATGATGGGCGCCTCGTTCTCAGCACTGCTTATGGATGCCATTGTCATCTCCCTCGATCTAGACGACGTTTCGTTCCACATGATTTTGGCGGTGTTGATGACACTATGGTGGATGTTTCGATGTGCCATGTACGAAGCGGGGTCAAACACGAGAGACATCGCGACACATCCGGAGAATGTATGAGGGTTTTGGGACAACTCGGGCGTTTTTTCACCGTCTTTTTCGTGATCTAGCACAACGACGTCTCGCGGAAGTTCCGCGGCGGCGATGACAGGCGTTTGTCTGCGCTCGCGCCGCGAAAACGTTACCCAAAAGCACAATTTCCGTGGCGAAGTCGCATAGCCGCGTCGGTGTATTCAGCCGCGGTCACCTGTCTTGTCGCGGAACGAACCGGCAATAATTCTGTCTCCGGCATGGCCATGGCTGCAGTCCTTGGTGTTGGGGAAAAAGAGGCGAATGAGGAGGCAGGGGACAGAGTCCCGGAATCGCCAATGAAACGAATGCGTCTGTTTTTAGAACTCCCCCCCCGTCCCACCAAGGTCCAGCTAAAGTCACACCAAGTGGAACACAAGGCCAAGCTGCAGGGCATTTTGGGGTGGAGGGCAGTGGCAATGGATTCCTCGCCCACCGGTTCCGGCAAGACGTATGTGGCCCTGGCCGTGGCACAAGCTCTGCGTCTTCACCCGGTTGTGATCGCCCCGGTCAGCGTGCAGGTGGCGTGGAAGAAGGTGATGGACGACCACAACATTTTGGGTACGCTCATGGGTTACGAGGAGCTCCGGGGAAGCAGGAGGTACGGCGTAAAGCACCCCATATTAAACAGAACGGATGAGATGACCGAAGCGGGCACCCACGTGTCCAAGTTTGCGGCCACCGAGAGTCTGGGCAAGCTGCTGGACAGCGGCGTGTTGTTCATCATGGACGAGTTTCACGCGTGTAAGAGCCGCACCTCGTCGCAGCACAAGGCTGCCCGTGCCATCGTGAAGGCCGCGGACGGCGAAGCGGCGTTCCCCGTCGGCCGCACGGCTGAGGACCGGTACAAGGCGAGGCAGCGGGAGCGGGCGATGGTCACGAGGACTGCGCTCGGAAACATGCCCCCCCTTGTCCAACTCAAGGACGGGGAGGAGGGCAAAATGGTGGGTCGAAGCCGCATCCTTCTGCTCTCGGCCACCCCATGCGACAAACCCGAGTATGTAAACAGCGTTCTTCGACTCCTGGCCGTCATCCGGTCCCGCAACCTCGTGCGAACGTATCAGGGTGTGTCCGTGTGGGTTGGGCTGCAGGAGGCCATAGAGGGGTGTGTCGGGGGAGAAAAGTCCGAAGCTCAAGTGCTGGAAGAGCTGGGGCTTCCCGGGGCTGCCGGAAACCACTGGGACGGCACACTGCTGTATTACTGTTACCAGCGCGTGCTCAATGCGCTGTTCGATCTCTATACTAAGTACGGGCGGCTCCGCCTGTCATCCAGCATGGAACTGCCCCCAGTTCCACGGGTGAAGCGGGACATGGCCACCGGTGTGTACCCCTGTCCCTGTGACGCGGACACCCTTGCCCTGCGGCTTGGGGTGGAATCCCTTGCGCGAGCCACGAGATACGGGAGGGGGCACCAGGGGGGGGAGATAGACATGCGGGAGGTGAACTGGGGCGCCTTGACCAAGGCCCTCACCGAAATTGAGTCAGCCAAGGTGCGCCTGTTCATTCATCTTGTGGTCACTTGGTGCACCCGCCATCCCGCCGGACAGGTCGCAGTGTTTATGCACTACCGAGAACCCATCCGACGCGTCGCAGAGGGGGTGCGAGCCCTAGGATTTCCCGTCAAGGAGCTCACGGGGTCGGTGTCCAAAGCGGGCCGAAATAAGCTACTGAACGAATTTTCAAGCGGCGAAACTCGGGTTATTGTATCTACCACCACCGTGGGGGGGGTGGGTCTGTCTATGCACGATGAGCACGGCGGGCGTCCCCGTCTCGCCCTCATCTCGCCTTCGTACAGCGCTATTGCTATGCACCAGGCTGCGGGACGCGTGTGGCGCGTGGGGACGCGAAGCGACGTGTGCATTCGAGTTGTGTTTGGTGTGGAACGCATGGAAACCGAGGAAGAAGTCGCTGCGGCTGCCGCTACCGACAGCAAGGCCCTGCAACCCCTAGAACTGCAGATCCTGAGCGCCCTCGGCCGCAAAGCCGTGGTCATGCGGGGCGTGTTGGCCCCGGTGGCCGGCCGGAATGGGCTTGATCACAGTCACGGTTACGGTGTAAGCAATCAAGAGCTTCCCGCAGACGACGATGGGCGCCGCGTCGTGTTTCCGGGCGAATACCGCATGATTCGAGGCCAGCCCACCACAGACGCTGCGGGGCACTCGCAGCTCGCTGGGATGGTGGCGACCAAGTTTGACGAGGAAACTGGGACCAACATAGGAAAGACGGTACTGCTGGCCAAGCTGGGAGATATGCTACTTCCGCAAGTGTGAGCGGGCGTTCCCGCTGTTAGAAGTCGGCACGCAAATATGGCTATGAGATACACGTGCGTGCCCACGCCCTCTAAACACAGATGACGGATTTTTCAATGTTGCCCCCGAAAGAAGGGGACGATGCTCTGGATGTCTACGAAGCACCCGAAATCAGGCCTGCGCGGTTCCGTAGCGCCAAGCGATGGCTGGGTCGCCGAGACCCATTATCGAACCCGTACGATTTTGCCAACAGTGTGGTCGCCGTGATGCTCATCATCGGGTTTATAGCCTTCATGGTCCGCAAAATTGCAGGATACTCGTCCAAGATTGAAAGAGCCAAACAGGCGCTCTTGGACCTGAACATAAATAGCGAACAACACAAGAATACCCGCTACGAAATGAAGGGATACGAGCGTACGGACAGCAGATGGGCGGTTATTCAGACGGGCGGATTCTCAATTGCGGGCATTATTGCTGGCTTGTCCTTTTTGACTTTCGTGACGAATGTCCGCTACCCAAAAACGAAACCGCAGATGAATAACAGATTGTAGACTTTTGAGCAACCAATAAACTTGCTACCGCGCCATTGCGCGTTCCAACAGCTCAACAACGTCCTCGTGACCGGCGTCCCGCGCTTCTTCCAAACATTCTTCGGTGGGCATTGCACCAAACTCCATCAGTGCCTCCACCACATTGGTGTGTCCCAGCTCGCACGCGCGCAGGATGAGGAACGGGTGGATGTCAGTCAACCGGTACGCCGACAGGAGTTCGTGTAGCGTGTTGACGTCACCGTTCTCCACGGCAATGTATCGCACATTGTCCTCTCCGTCGCCAGCGTCGGCATCTACACCATCCATGTTGACCAGTGCACGCACCACGTCGATTTGGCCGTTGGTCACGGCAGCGCGAAGTGCCCTATTGTCATCATGGGTAGGATCGCCCCCCATCTCAACGAAATATTCAACGACGTCCTTGTGGCCACTCGAGGCGGCGCTGGCGAGGGCACCCGAGAGGTCCTCTTCGGTAAACGTTAGCGCCGCAGTGTCTCCATTCTCGTCCTCGTTTGTCAGGTACCTGATGATTTCAAGATCTCCTTCGTTAGCGGCGTCATCTAGCATATCAAGGAGACAGGGATACGCGCTTTCAGATGTTGCTAACTCCCCAACAAGTTCTCGAATCACGTTGCGAAGAGCATCTGGGTCTGGCCCCGCTGGTCTGCACACGCGAGACTCGTCCGGCACGCCGTTCCGCACGACGCGGTAACATTCGGCCTCCTTCCGGCACACTGGACACCGCAACGGAGAGGCGTGACCCAGCAGCGCACCTGCGCACGTCTCGCACATAGCGTGACGCGCATCGTGGTTCGGACCGTCCTCCGATGCCGATAGAACGGCGTGTACTCCCATAAATGGCTCGAAACATATGGGGCAGGAGTCGGCATCGACTTCCATGCGGCCCAAAGCACTCTGGGCGACTGCAGTGTCTCCTGTGGTGCCCAAAACCTCTGTTCCCCCGTCCATCTCGGTTGCGGTTTCTCCACCACCAACGTTTCGTACTTCCAGTCTCCTCGCGCGCATTTCGGACACTAGCAGCCGCTCCAGTCGTCTTGCCTCGTTGCGGCATGACTCCGAAAAGCGCTCATCGTTGGCGACGCGCACCAACTCAGGACCAAGTCGCCTCAAATCGGCATTGTCGGCGTGCCGGGCGTAGGCACGCACGTCGCGCTCGGGCGGTGACGAGGGGGTGGTACCCGACCAACACGGTTGGAGCACGGCTCGCTCCACCGCCTGTGTTAGACGACGCGGCGACGTACGAACAGGTTGTATAACCGTGCAATGTTTTTTTTTTTGTATGTACTCCGGGTTGCAAAACGGTTGTATAACCGTGCAATGTTTTTTTTTTTGTATGTACTCCGGGTTGCAAAACGGTTGTCGTTCATTTCCACCAATCTATTCCATTTCCGCGTCCTCGTTCCCGTTTCCGACCCTTTCGCAGCACGCGGCAGCGCATTTGCCCCTTGGAAATAGCGAGATGGGAATAGAATGGAAATGTGGAAAGGGAATACACGACAACCGTTTTGCAACCCGGAGTACGTTCTTTCTTGCGTGCTCTCATCCAAATATTGCGTTCCTGCACGGCGCGCTCGTTTTGTTTATTCCGCCATCTTTCCGGTTTGGCCGGTCAGCCGTTCAAGACTCAAGAGACAGGGCAGCAACCATGCTTGTGGGGGTGGGCAAGGCGGACATCACTCCCCCCGCCGGGGGAGGGGGGATGGCCGCCTACAGTGTGGGCGGCAAAATGTCGGTGGGCGTGTGGGGGAGGCTGGAGGCCCACGCCATCGTGATGAAGTCCACGGCCAAGAGCGACCCTATCGGTCTCGTCGCGGTAGATGTCGCGCTATGGGACGAGGGAGTCAGCGAGCTCGTGAGAGCCGAGCTCAAGAACCGCGGGGTCCATTTCAACGCATCATCGTTGTGGATTTGCGCGACGCACACGCATACCGGACCCGCTAACTATTACACGAACCCGTTCTACTGCAAGTTTGCCGGAAATGAGGAGGGTTTCGACCGCAACATGCTCCATCGCATTGTCGTCGCCGTCAGCGACGCGGTGCAGATGGCCGCGGGGAGTGTCGTCAAGTGCGCGGTCCACTACGGCGAAATCACCGTGCAGGGACTCAAGCTGAACCGGAGCGTCGAACCTTTTACGAAAAACCCGGAGGCGCGGCAGTGGATGCGCGACGAGATGGAGCTGCAGCCCACCCTCCAAGCCGACGAGCTGGGGGTAGAACCCTCGCGATTCGTGCAGACCACATTCCTCGGTGATCAGCCGAGGGGGCCGCTGGCCACCGATTCTCGTCTCCGTTGCATCGTCTTTGTGCAGCCTGAGGAGGAGCTGGGGACAGAGGGAGTTGGGGGGGAATTCGGACAGGGAGACAACATTCTGGCGGTCGCGGCCTTCTGGGCCATGCACCCCACGTGCGTCGGCGTGCAATCTCACATTGGGTCCGCGGACTTTGTGCACGCGCTCCGCGTGCTGTCCCGTCACCGCGTCATCTACTTCAACGGGGCAGAGGGCGATTCTGTCGCTGTGAATGCCGGTGGGGGGGTGGCCGCCGCCGTGACAATGGGACGAGCCCTCGCCAAGTGCGTGGACGAGGCCGTCAACTGCGCCCTCGTTTCCCCCCCCGTCGCCGGAGCCGGTGCCGAGAACTGGGCTGGGACTGGGAAAACGGAACCCGAGGTTCGTTCCCGATCCAAGCGCGTCCGTCTCCCGTCGGCGGAGTTCAAGGTACCTATGCGCAAAAAGAAGGATCGGGGGGCCAAGACGGTTCATACAGTTCGACTGGGCGACGAAGCGAGGCCCGGGAAGGCCCAGGTAGGCGGGAGCGAGGAAGCTCCAACGCTCTATAACAAACTGGGATTCGTCGAGGGCGTCACTGTGCCACTCTGGGCACGTACGAACGCCGAAGATCCCAAGCAGGAACCTCTCAGCATGTTGGGAATATTGTCATCTCCATTCGCCGCGGTGCGCCGGTGGTTTGTGGGCGCTCCGCCCCCCGATCACGCGCGCCTGGGAGTGGTGCGCATAGGCCCCATCGCGCTGTTCACCCTTCCCGGGGAATTCACCGCCGCCTCAGGGCGCCGCATCGAGTCCAAGGTTGCGGCCGCGCTGGGCGAGGGGGGGTGCACGACCGCCATCCCCCTGGGCCTGTGCGGCACGTACATCTCGTACTGGTGCACCCGCGAGGAGTACCGGCTCCAGCATTACGAGGGGGCATCGACCTTGTACGGCCCCTGGGCCTCGGCGTACGTGGGTCACGTGCTCGAGTCGGTTGCGCGCCGCGCGTTCTCTAGGCAATCGGCCGCCGATGCGGATGAGACGCTCGACATCGAGCTTCCTTCGCACCAGGTGGAGCTGTATGCATCCAAGACTGACGCGGATTTTAAGGGGGTACCCAAGCACCTTGGCTTTTTCGTGGGCGGAGCGGGGGAGGATCAGGGGGAATTGTATGTGGAACACAGGTTCCCCTATCCGGGCGTGGACTGGGCGACCGGCACCCCCTTTGCGCGCGCGATGGACGTCGAGACCGGCACTCCGGTACGCTCGTTCGATGTGGCGGGACAGGAGCAAGTGCACACGTCATCCGCCTCCCTCCACTTCGTTGTGTACCGAAAGGGGGACAAGTGCGTGGTGCGCTGGATCCTCCCCCGCATGTGGTCCAAGCGCCCCGGTCCCCACTTGATCGAGACCGAGGTTCAGTTGGAGGCCCTCGCGTCGGGAGGGAGGGTACTCAGCCGCTCAAAGCCCGTGCGCGTGTTCGCCGAGTCGCGTGGGTTCCTGCCCTTAACATCTCCGGTAACGTCCCCGTTCTCCGTCGAGACAGTCCCCGTGTTCAGCGGAGATGGGGAGCCGGCATTCGGCGCCTCGACGGTGCTCAGTGGAGCTCGAAGCGTGTGGGATCAACTGACACACATCGGCACCTTGGGTATGTTCCGCAAGCCAGTGCTGGACGTACGAGCACTGGGGAGCGACAAATCCGAGGCTTCGGTGAGCGGCGCGGCCTCGTCCGTTCGCGCCCTCGAGGGGGGCACCGTCACCTTCATGACGTTCAATGTAAAGCAGCTTATTGGCAGCGTGGATGTGAAGAGAGCCCGGGCCACGGCGGCTTATGTGTTGGGTTGCAAGGCTGATGTGGTGATGTTTCAGGAGCTCTTCGACGAGCGGGCCAGGGAGGCAATGGTGGAGGCGATGGGCGTGGCGTACGACTTTGTTGTGGCCCGCGCCGGAGCGGATATGGGATCCTCCCTGGAGGACTCGGGCCTCGCCATTTTCGTGCGCGGTCCCCGTGTCCACCCGGTGCCGGGGACTGCCACCTTTCATGCGTACAAGAAGGGTGTAGGCTCCGACCGCCTGGCGGGGAAGGGCATCGTGTCTCTTCAACTCCAGGTGGCGGGGGGGCGCATTACTATACTCAACACGCACATGCAAGCACACGTGGGCAAAGCGTACGCCGACGCGCGCACAGTGCAGCTGGAGACCCTCCGCGAATTTGCAGCTAGGCACCCCCCCCAGTGGCCCATAGTGTTCGGCGGAGACTTCAACCTTGAACCGGATGAACTTGTAGTAGCCCTGCGCAAATTGGGGGTGAAGGATCCCACCGCGCCAGTTGCGCCGTCGTACAAGGGATACGACCGACTCTTGGTGCGCAACGGAACGCACGCCAGACTGCGGTGTACCAAGCCCAAGCTGTACACCAAGGTTCGAAAGCGGGGCCTATCCGACCACGATCCTGTGAGCGTGCGCATTCGCCTCGTCCCAAAAGAAGCTCTATAATCCAAGAAGGGGGAGTACTCCGACTTTCAAAACGGTTGTCACGCGCAAAAGCAAAAACAAAAATGCAAATGCAAATGCAAAAACAAAAACACACTTTCGTAAATCGCCACCTCGTTGGTTTCAAACGCGGACCCGACCCTTCTTGCCGCCCCCGCTATTTCGCGATTTCACATTTTGGGGGGTTAGGATTTCAGGATTTCAGGATTTCGTGATTTCAGGATTTTTTTAGCCCAGTTTTGGTGTGCCGGATGAGTCTGCGCTGGGTGCCGTGCGTATTACCGGTTGCATTACTTTTGGCCGTTTACGACTAGGCCAGACGTAAACTTTGTATAGAAAATCCTATTCAATCGAAAATTACGACTTACGACTGGGTGTTACGTTTACGACTGGGTCAAACGTAAACTTTTGCGTGGGAACACCTAACAAATCGACAAAAACATCCAAGTCGTAAACGTAAACGCAAATACGAACATACCTTTTTTTTAAGGAACGCTTATACAAAGCACCCTCCGCACAATTCCTGTGCGCAAAAGAGCGTGGAGACGTGTGCGCCTATTACATTGTGCAACCAGAACGCCAGAGAATGTCGCCGCATCTCGCACGATGCCTAATACTAAAACCATAACTTTTGTGGAGGTGATGCAGCTGACCCGCGAAACCTAGGACGAATGCACAACATGAGCGCAACCGGCCGCCCGCCGGGCGGTGGGCCCCTCGACCTAATGCTGGTGTTTCCGAATGTGGGACCGGCGCCGAGAAAACGCGAGGTCCCGGTCGAGGGCGGAGTCGCGCAACCGACAAAGAGAAGGAAAAAGAAGACTGCGGGCGAGGTGAAGGCAGCCTACGCCGAACGCAAACGGCGGGGTCGCGACGATCGCACGTCCTCCGTCAAGACGTCCCTCTCTTCAGTACTGGTGGGAAGGGGACGAGAGAAAGTGCGAACCGAAATCGAGTGGATGGTGCGCCAAGTATCGCGCGCGACGTACGAGGCCTCCAAGCTCTTCCTAATCTTAGTGGTACGCGCGCACGCGCGCGGAGAGGATATCCCCGCCGTGACCGACGCGTTTGTCGACAACGTGTTTCGGGCGGTGAGCGTTATGAGATGCACCAGACAGTCCGGACCTGCTATTGCTCCCGATGGTGCTGAGCCATCGGCTACCGGAAACGCGTGCGTTGACGAGGCCGCCGCGCACTATCGCACGCTGCGACCGCCCGGTGTCGCGTGGGCTGACCGGACGCGTGCTGCGCAGGCGTTCAAACACGCACGCACCATGATGATCACCAACGCAAAAAACCACGTGGACACGAATCGCTGGAAGTTCACGGCCAGGTGGGTGAGGAGCAAGCTTCGTTCGGCGAACGTCGGGTTTGCAAAAAAGAAGGACACGAACCGGTGTGTCTACCTCGCATGCAAGGCGATCTTCTCTGCTAATGGTAACGAACCGGGTGCGGATGATGACGCTGGTGATGATGATTGTGATGATGAGGAGGATGAAAGCGCTACAGACACGCTTGATAACGCTTGTAACCCGCGAGCTGTTACGGCACGGGCGGCGATTGTGGCCGAGGCGCGGGCGTTCCTGCAGGCTAGAGATCTCATCGACCAGACGTACGGCGCGACTGTCACCGCCAAGAACTGGTACCGCTGGCTCCCGTGGTTTTGCAAGATGCTCGACGTGCTGGTCATCGATGCTCGCGCGTGCGAGGCCGAGCGTAAGGGTAGCAATAGCCCTCCCGTGCGGCGAGCACCCAAGCTGTTCTCGCCCGTGCCAATCAAGGCAACGCCCCACGCGGAACATGTTACGTTCGACACGGACGCGCTGTACTCCCTTCTAATAAGGGCAAACCACCCCGCCGTCCGGGGCACGGCCAGCGTCGTGAGTTTTCGCGACACGGCGGGAGAGACATGGGCGCGCGTAATCAACGTGCGCAAGCTGGAGACGCAGTCCAAGGAGTTTGCGCGTTTTTTGCGAACGGATGGCGTATCGGCGTCGGTCACGATGAGACCGCGTGACGGCCTCTGCGGTCAAACGTGGAATGTCCCGCTGGTGAGAAGGGGAGGGCGCGGCAAGAAGGTCGATGCGTTTCCTCGTTGGACGACGCGTGTCGATCTCGCGTTCGGGGGAGCAGACCACGCGAACGTAGTGGGCGTGGACCCCGGGCGCCGCGACCTGTACACGGCGTCCAACGGCCGGAGGCGGTCTGTCGGGGGGGTGGCGTCGTGCTCAACGCGCGGATTCCGCGCCCGCGCGGGATACGGCGAGCGCATGCGGCTGACACGCAAGTGGGAGGACGCCGCTCACCCCCACGTGGCCGAGATGCGCGAGTCGCCGTCGGCCAAGACAACGACACTCACGGAGATCGACTGCCACGTGCGATACGGCTTGGAGCGGATGGACGCGTGTCTCTCCCTGCGCTGCAGCCGGAAGGTGCGCAAGCTCGCGTTCACCACGTACTGCCGACGCAGTCGCGCGCTGTCGGCGGAAGTGAAGCGCATCGTCGCGCTCGGCCAGGGAGGCGAGACTACCCCCCGACCAACAGTCGTGGCGTTCGGGGACGCCATGTTCTCGAGCGTGTCGCGGGGAAACGCCCCGGGACCTGTCCGGCAGGTGGCGTCGCGGCTCGCGCACTTTGCACGTCAGCGCCCGGACAAGTGCGCGCTGTTCATGACGAGCGAGTTCCGCACGTCGCAGGTGTGCAGCAAGTGCGGGACACGCGACCTGAGGGGGCCGCTCTCGGACGAGGACGAGTTGTGCGCGGGGTGGGGCGGGATCATGCAGTTCCGGCCCCGCCGTCGCATTCACGGTGTGCGAGCCTGCCAAGGCCCCTGTCGCACGACGTGGAACCGCGACGTCAACGCCGCCCACAACATCCGAAGGGCGCTGATCTATGCGAACGCGCACGGCGGGGAGCGACCGAAGTCCTTGCGGCGCCCCCCCGCGTGCGCGCGGCAGTCGGACACCGCCCCCGTTTTCGTGTTGGACGTCGGTGTACTGCAGGAAGTAATGGCGAGAGTGACAAAGCATGCGCGCACGGCATCGGTAGACGAGAGTAGGCACAATGCGTCGCACCCGGGTAGGCGTTGAGCAGTCCCGGATATTCCTTGGAAGGAGGGTTGTTTACGCGATTCCCTAAAAAAACGTATCGGGTTTTTGCCCAGTCGTAAACGGACAATCGTATTGCAATCGAATAATATCTATGTACAGCAACAAGGCGCTGAAAAACGCGACGACTCGTCACGAAAAGCGATCGCCCTCACCCCCCCCAACATCTCAAACGATAAGTATTTGGTACACGATGGGTCTCAGGTGCTGCCAGACAAGTCGTTACGGGAGGATACGCTTTTTGACGAGGATGATGAAGAGATCTGTGCCATTACAGGAGTGTAAACAATCTCGTCCCAAATTTGAAAATATTTTCCATACATAAAACACATATTTTGCTGCCTGTCTGCACTCCCTTGCTGCCGACAACACACATTTCACATTTCGATTTTTTTACGAAACCCTAACCAGTCGCATCCCGATGGCATTTGCTGCAACGAAGGAACAATCTGCGGCAGCATCACGTACCGCGTCCGGTGCTAAGGAGGTGGAATCCGCGGCAGTCGCAGCACTTCTTGGCGAGGTGGAGTCCGTTTTGAGGAAACCCATACCGTCCAACGTTGACCTTCGGGATCTGGGGGGCTCATTGGGCACAAGCGTTTTGGAAATGGACAGAAGCTTTCTCGACTCGCGTCACCAGTGCGATCTGCTGGTGGGCGCGCTTGCAGCGATCGCCGGGGAACGGAGGCGGCCGGAGAAATCCGAATTTACAAGCACTTACCCGTTGAAGGCATGCGGTACTCAATCTGCGTGCAGGTGCCCGGTGTGCCGGCAGGAGGCGACGGCCATGATTGACGCTGAAGGGAACATGCTTTGGGGGGAAGAGGTCTCCGTTCCAGACCACGGGCCGTGGTACCCCCGCATGAACGTGTCACCATCCGGTTACCTCCAGCGTAAGGTGAAGTCCAGCCAGTGTTGCGGCGTCGCCGGGTGCAAGATGAAGTGCTCAAATCGATGTGGGAGGTGCAAGTCGGTGATGTACTGCTCTAGGGAGCACCAGAAACAGCACTGGAAGACACACAAGGTAACGTGTAAATCCGCGTAAACTTGTAATTCGTGACCGGCCCAAAAAGCGCCGCGTGCCCAAAAATCTGTGTAGACGGAGCCTTCCAGTCGACGGCATCGCGTGAATGATTCCATAATTCAATCAATAGCCTAAGAACCTAAGAACAATAAAGTCACCCACCCCCAAACGTTCGATGTGCGCGACATCATGATACCATTGGTTCCACTTATGCAAGTGTACGACCGGGTGCCATGTGAGCAATCAAAATGGGGTAATGGGGTCAGACCCGTCTGCTTTTCGTTTGCTCATGTCGTCACGAGGAACAGTGTCTGAGACACACCGACAACCTTACCGACTATGACGGATTTCCCGGAAGCAACTGGATGCCACCAGAGGAATGGGGGGACAATGTAGCAAGCGCGACTGTGGAGGTGTCGGATCGTTCTCACGGGGGGCTTGTGTCCATGATTCGTCTGGGGCCAGGCAGTCAGCGTGGCTTCCTAGGGGCGAATCGGATCGGCCGCCACGGGGACTCGCTAAACCCTCGCTCGTTCCCGGCCGCGTGGGTAGCTTATACACATGCCATTCGCTCGGCGGCGGCCCCAGACGGTGTGTGGGGGGATGATGCGATCGCATCCTTCGTTGCCGTGGAGGGAGGGGGCGCCGGCGACTTTGGTGTCCTTCGCTGTGGGAACAGAGGGTGTCTCTTAGTCGCGTGGCTATGGGCGTGCGACCGCCCTTTCGAGCTCAACTTTGCGGATGCCGAGGGAACAATTGGACGAGACGCACTCCGTGATGCTATCGGCCAACTGCGGACGCTGTACAACGGATGTGGCGCATCCTTTGACTGGACCGACATCCTATCGGGTAGTGGGACCCGGGCTCGGGGGGTATCTCCTGGAGGTAGGGGTGGTAACACGACGCGTCGGGAGAGTGGCGCCAACCAAATGTGGGTCCCCGGTGCGCTGGTGGCAATGGGGTCTCCGGACACCGAGATCCGGTTTCGGGAAACCGTCGCACGGCACCCCGTCCTCGTAGAGCCGGGGCACGACGCCCGCATAGACCCGAGCGGCGGCACAATCCGCGTCTACTTTGCAGAGGGGGCGGCGGACGCTCCCACCTCCGTCATCGTGGGGGTAGATGGGTGTGCCACCTCCCGACACCTGAATTACACGTACGTGCCAGTTGCCGACGCATCCGAGTTACCGGACCACGTGGCGTGGGATGGCCCGTTCCGGGCAGCGTGGGTCGCGGAGATCACTGTAAATCTGACAGATCCCTCGTGGGCGTGCGAAACACCGTGGCCTCGCCTGGCTCACCTAAACCTCGAATTCGGGTGGCCGTTGCCCCACCCCCCGACACGCGTGCCGAAAGTTCGTCTCTGGGTCTCCGGGGACGACCCGGAGTGGAGTTCGCTGTCCAACTCGGCCGAGGCGTGGCGCACCGGAGACGACGGTTTGAATTGGGGACCTTGGACCGAGGGCCGTCCACCGAGAGACGAGCCTTCCGGAAAGAACAGAGTACAACTTCACATTGGCGGCTCATCCTCGTGGTATCACCCCACGGCCGCAGTTGATTGGGCGTCCGTTGAAGTGCGGGGCGAGCAGGGTGATGAGGTGCTTGCCACCATCCCTCTCGGCACGAGCCCCGCGTCGATCCCCGCCCTCGACAGGGAACGAGTACGCGTGTACGCATCACTAGATGGGGGTCGCAACGAGACTGCATGGGCAATTGTCCAGACACGCGGACGCGCCGCGAAGGTGGATGACGATACGGGGGGGCTAGTGCTCCCGATTCTACCTGCTACCTCCTTCTCGACGTTCTGGTCACACGTGGCGTACGGGAACGGTACACTTGACCTCACGGACGGTGTGCTTCGCATTAATCGCCCAAAGTTTGAGAAGGGTGAGGCGACATTCCCCCTCCGCCTCTATGTTGGCCACCGAGACTCCAGGGTTATGACTGTGTGCGTGCTGGAGCCATCGGGCACACACGCGTGTCCGCTTCACCCCGAGTCTGTTGCGGGGTCGCCGTGGCGTGTGGACGCCCAAGTTGGCTGGCTCGCGCCCGTTTCTGGGGATGAGGCCGCTGCCTCCGGGACCCTTCGATGGCGGCCCGGAGAAGCGCTCGGGGTGGTCGTGCGCTTGGGCATTTGGCTGGAGGTGGATTTGAGAAGCATGGTGTTTTCGTGGACCAATCGGTCGGCCCCACATCCGAAACCCGAGGCCGCACCGAGTTCCCCCGACTGGTGGAGGATCGCGTCGTGGGACCCGTTCGTGGAATCTCCCGGCAGCGTTGTGCTGGACGCGACCGTGGAGCCGGGCGAGATGGCAATCCAGCTTCCTGTAGGCAAGGACCTCATCGTGTACGGTTCCTCGTCCTCGACCGATTACGACAACGCGAGACAGCTCTTCTGGGTGAATGCCGGGAGTATGCGCAAGCACACGCATCATCTGCTGCCATACCTTCGCATCGGGTGGTTGCATACCGACACATCGGCCAATAGCCATCGTTTCCGCATGGCTCCGCCTCCCCGCACGCCTTGGCCAACCGTGGCCCGGTGCGACCGCGACATCGGGTGCCGTACGGCGATAACATCGGGCATGCCCAACCTGCCACCGACCGATGCGATTCGCGGCGAAGAAGAAACCACGTGCTTCATGAGCCCTACGGCGCTTACGTGGTCGCTCGACACATTCGGGGCACTGCGGGACACTGTGGTGCTCCCTACAAATCATCCTACAATCCCCCCGACCCAGCTGAGGTGCGATAGCGATGGGTGTGGTCCCCTGCTACCAGATCTCCGTGGCAACGTGGACCCCGAGGGGGTAATGCTCGACACGCCGCCCCCGAACGCGACCGTGTCGATGGTCAGATTTGTCTACGCGCCGGCGGGGCCCCGTGCTCTTGGTGCAACGAGCTTGCGGTTGGGGCGCACCGAATACCGCACCGCGTGGCCCCCTGATCCCCAACGCGTGTTTGCGCGCGGTCACTTCAACGGATGGAGACCCGGGACAGACCACATGCGCCCGGTCGCGTCAGATCCGGGACGGTTCGGGGCGGTCGTATTCGGAAACCGCGAGGTCACGTCGTGGGCGGTCGATGTCTCCGACGCAAGCTGCACACACCTGTCGTGGGGGGTACGCGTCGCATCGTACAACGCGACGCACGGTACGTGGATCCGCGGCCCCCCGTTCGTCACCGAGACACGAGATCTCGAGTGCAGCATGATGAGTGAGCCGGGTTTCTACCACCTATGGTGGAACGCCCGTACGTGGGCGTACGGGTGCGGCGAGCGGATTCCATACGACCCCAACAGCGCGACGGTCGAGCACGCCAACCTGTACGGAACGTCAGATGGTGCCGTGGGGTCGGCGGGAACATGTCTAGACGGCAATGCCGTGCACGGGTGCCACCGCGAATCCTCTGTCGCCGAGGTCGACGAAGGACACCGCCTTCGGTTCGAGCTTCCGTTGAGCGAGGGAGCAACTGCATTAACTTACCGGGTGTGCCTGTCGTCCCACGAAGGAAATCATCGTGCGTGTCTGGGAGGCATCGTCCCGGACGAATTGGACCCGTTACCACGATCGGACTGGGCTATTGAGCTTAAGCTGGAACAGACGAACGGGAGCGGCGCCCTGATGCGTTGGGACCGCCCCGTGGAAAAGAACGCGTGCGCATTTGTGGACCTGGATTTATGGACACGAACGGCAACAATCGAGCTTGGGGCGTGCAGCTCGCAGGCGGTGCCGGCGTTCGTAATCGCGTTACTTTCCGTTGTGGCGATCGTCAACGCCCTGCTACTGTTTCGCCGCGATGTGTCCCGATCACAGACGACGATTCACGGTCTCCCACTTTTCCAATACAATGGATACCGTTTCGCGGGGATCTCTCCGGTCAACAGCGGGGACGTGCGGTGGGATACGGACATCGGAACCCGTTGCCACCCTGCCGACGTGCTTGACCGGCCAGATACGGGTCTGATCGTGCCCAGCATGTCACCACGCAAACCCGGTGACAACCTGTCTGGGGAGGAAAGGAAGGAAGACACAGGCGGTGGTTCGGCGTCAGGCGCGTCGGGATCGGGATCCGCCGCCGAGGGCGACGACGTGGTGATCGAGATGCCATCGGCGTATGTGCTCACCGTGTACATGGTGAGTACCGAATTCGAGCTCCGACGTCGAGGGGAGGACGGCAAGTGGACGAGCCTGTTCAACGCCAAGTACGGAGGGATGGGTCTGGTGGTGCGACAATTCTTGGAGATGGAGGTGCCTGAGACGCCAGGGGGTATCCGTGTCGAGTTCCGCTTCCTATTCGTGCTCTACGACTTTGACGGGGAGCCACCCGCACGTGACAAAGTTATGACGTGGGACATCCCGAACTCCAGCGACATTCCAAACCCGTTTCATGTCGAGCTGTCTAAGAGCAGGGACGATTCGCGTGTCTACTATCTCCAGTCCACGTTCCTCAACTTTGCAGCGCAGGACAAGAGCCGCATGTACAAGTTCATCAACATGGATCTTGAGCTGGTGTTCTACGGCCTTTTGGGGCGCAGCATTCACAGCGCGTTCGTGTACCTCGAAAACCAGCGACGGAGGAAAGGGACCGGGAGAACGATCCTCCACTTTCATGATTACCACGCGATGTTGTCCATCCTACACTTTGACCATGTGAGGCAGTATGGCCTCGAGAACCTGCGCCCTGATCAGCCCCGGCCTAACCCCACATTCCGATCGAGGTCCAAGGCCGCGTCCATGAGTCAGGAGAACTTGCCGCTCATCACCGCCACCTTTCACAACGCGCACTATGCCGGCAAAATTCCCGTCGGCAAGGACGAGGGGTACAATCAGTATGTGGCATCTCTTTTGGGGCTGTGCAGCGTGGCTCTCGCGCGCAAGTTTATGGGGGAGGAGACGGATTGGTACATCGCACGCATCGTCATCGAATACGTGCGCATGTTCCAAGACGGACACGGTATCACCTTCGTGTCAGACGGTTACCGCCTCTCCATGTTCCATAAATGGATCTGGATGGCACCGTATGTGGACAAATTTGCCTCTATCCCCAACGGCATCGTGCGCAACTCGAAGCCCCTCGACGTCGCCAAGCTAGCTGTAGAGAAGCGGGAGGCCGTTGCCGCACTACAAGACACAAGGGGCGAACAGGGCTCAAAGCCAAAAGGCGAAACTGAGACCGGGGGGGTGCCGTGGTACGACCCCCCATACCTCCACCACAATTCCAAAGCGCTGGTGATGACGCTCTTCGCGCGCCAGTGTTACATGAAAGGCGGGCACATCGTGGCCAACGTGGTGGACCATATCACCTCGCGCATGCCCAGCGTGCAGTTTGTCATGGCAGGCCCCATCGACGATCGTTTCGGCGAGTTTGGGGCGCGCAAGGTAAGCGAAATTCGTCGCAACCGCCCCAGCCAGGTGCTGTGCCTTCCTAAATTTGTGGGAAATCCCGAGCGCATGTTCCTGCTGAAAGCTCCAGCCATCAGTTGGAACCCCTCACTGCTGGAACCGTGTGGCATCCAGGACGTGGAGGCCGCCGAATTTGGGGCCCTTATCGCCGGCAATCTGGTGGGCGGGCTGGGCAAAGCCCCCGGTATCTACATTGTGGACATGCCTAACAACCCCTTGGCCCAAATGGAGGTGATGAAGACGCTGGGGATCTTATCGTGCGAGGTCAGGATGAGCATGGACGACAAGACGCACCAGCGATGGATGGAACTCTCGCAGTCTCTAAATTTTTCGATGGAGACGTGCCTGCGCCGCCACCGCAACTTTTGGGCCATGGTGGACAGGGTGGGGCCCCGTCTTCCGGGCCGCTCCGCGCGGGAAAACGAGACCCCTGCCGTGCCGAGCAAGGACGGTGGAGCCGACTGCGCGCCGTCGAAGATCCTCGGACGGATGCCCGCATGCCACAGTACGACCCCCTCGGCTTGGTGCGCCGACGCATGTCGAGCATGATGGCAAACAGTGATATGAAGGCCGTTAGCGAGCAGGCTGTGGGACGTCGCGGGAGTATGATAGCGCAGAGCCCGCAAAGGAGGGCCACTATGGTCCAGTCCCTGATCGACTCGACCACAAGGGGAGCGAGGGGGAGTGTCGTGATGGTCGGCGGGGGCATCGATGGCCTCGTCCCCGCGGGCAGTGGTGTGGCGAACGGAAGGGCCCTTCCCAAAAAGCGCCCTCGAAACGTCCAGTGTGCCGACATCAACGCCAAAAACGGGGGGGCACATTCCGCAGCGGCCACGGTGCCCGTTGATTCCCCGAAAGGTGCGGCGACGCAAAAGGTGGCCAAAGAAGACGGCACCTACCGCGCGCTGCATGGCATCCCCATTGAGGAGTATGAAGTGATGGCTGCCGTTATGTGGCTGGCCATGCCCACGTGGATCCTGTTCCAGCATGCCGTGTTCGACCGGGATGAGGAGAGCTTTGCATACCTAGCGGGTGTGATCCCCACCTCGCTGCTCCTATCGCTGCTCATCTCCGTGGTGTACCGAAACTTTGACACAAGGGAATGGCCGTCTCCGCTTTTCTCCATGGCGTTCTGGCTCAAGACTACCCTTACATTTGTCACCATCATGCTCTCCGTCAATTTGTGGAACGGCAGCGTACCGGCAATGGCCGTCGCCTCGCTGCTCGGCATGACCACCAAACTGCAGATCATACCTTACTGCTTCCTGCAGACGGAGAGAGCCCCCCCGGCACCGAAAAGTTTCCCTTCCTTGGACTTGGGACTGGCGCTGGTGGTGTGCTCCCTCTACTGGACCGCCCACCTTAACGGGTGGGGTAAGCTGGTGCTCGGCACGGCGTGTGTCATAACTGGAGCATACGCTCTTGTTCGCATTCTGTTCGGCTTTGCACCGCGCTACGAAATGTTCAGTGTGCTGCGTCGCGCTACGGTTCGTCGCCTAATCCCGGGGCACATCGTGGGTTCCATCGCGTTCGAGACACAGCTCACCCTCTTGGGGTACGCCACCGTGTGGGAGTGGATGTGGCGCGGTGACGGTCCCTCGTCGGTGCACACGACCACCCAAGCGTGGTTGATGCAACTATCCCCGTCCCTTGGAATGATTGCGCTCGTGGGGCTGTTCCAATACGGATATTACGTGAATTACGCGGTGATGCACCAGTGCAACCTGCTCATGACTCAGGTGTTTCGGCTGGTGCACCCCGCTGCGATTGTGGCACTCGGTACGTTCCTGAACGGCAGCTACGACACGTCATGGGGGGGGAAAGTTGGTATCACGACCGCGTACGGGATCCTGACCTCGTGTCGCACCCTGTGGCTCGTCAACATGGTAAGCGCGCACCTGGACCGCCAGCTCCTCCGACAGTTTGCGTGCGCGGCGCTGGCCACTTCGTATGTGGCGACCTGCGTGACGGCGGGAGTCATCTATGCGCTGGAGGAGAGCGCGGACCGCGTGTCGAACACCTTTGTAACAACACGTATGGCATACGCTGCAGCCACTGTGGCCGGAAGCATCGCGTACCTCCTATATTGGCCGTTGTTCTCAAGGTGGCACGACAAGTACCGCGGGGACGTGGCGTGAAAGAGGACAAGCATATTATTAACAAGTCACATATTGGACAAAGACGCCGACGACTCTCGCACAACCGCATCGCTTGTTGAATTCACTGAATCTAGAGCAGGAGCCGGTGAATCTTCTGCTGTTACTCGAAACAGTGTCGCTTGGATAATCTTGGCTTCCGATGATGCACATTTTCCACTCAATGAAGAATATCGAGATTCGGTCTCAGACAAAGGGCGATGGAGCACCGCCATGTCAAGGTCGGAGGACGATTCGGAGTTTCCTGTTCGTGTTTGTATGCGACCCGACATTCCATCCGGTGACTGCATGGTGCAATGCACGACACTCATCGGGGAAAGTGCGGATTCACTTTTCAAGGCAGAAGCGATGTCGTCAGATATGGAAACCCGCATTTTGGTTGTGTCTCGCTCTGGTGACTCTGCGGCAGCACCAGATTTTCTAATGCACTGCCGCGTTGCGCTTGTCGTCGTTGCTTCAGCGTTTTTGCTGTCTGATGCATCCATGAATTTGCCAGCAGTAACCGATTGCAATACTTTTGGCCGTTTACGACTAGGCCAGACGTAAACTTTGTATAGAAAATCCTATTCAATCAAAAATTACCTCCATCACCAGTGTGCTACCCACCTCCCCCGCCGGTGTCCCACGCGAAGCGATCGCCTCCAGCACCTCCCATGCTGCGCGAACCCCCCCCTCTGACCGCGTCCCGGAGCGCATCTCGCGAGCGCGCAGCAGGTACCCCCCCACCATCGCGGCTGCGATGCGGCCTTCGGACCCCAGCCCCGCCCCCCCACTCAAGCACATGTTGGCCGCGGTGTGGAACGCGTTTTCGGATTTCAGGCCCGGAGTGGTGAGTGCCCGCCGAACTGTGCGCGAGAACGCGGACGCTTCCGAAATTTCGGCAGGATTGCCCGCTCGCAGGATCGCGTCCAGCTCGACGAGCGGGCGCATGTTGGGTGGCACCTCCTCCTCCGTATAGGCGGGCAGCCCCGTCTCCCGGGCGCGGCGGAGCATAAGGCCCGCCAGCCTGCCCTTTCCGGCCCGGGCAACCCTCACAAAAAGACCATGCCAGTCGGGGAGCGCCTCCATCCGAGCGCGGTGCTCCCTGTTGTCGTTTAGCAGCAGCTCCACGACTTGGTAGTGACCATTTTCGGCAGCCTGTTGAAGCGCTTCGTTATTTGTGTTGTCGGGGAGGGCGCGGTGCTCCCTATATTGTCATTCAGCAGTAACTTCACGATTTGGTGGTGGCCGTTTCTGGCAGCATATCGAAGCGCCTCGTTATTGCAGGCGTCGGGGAAGGCGCGGTGCTCCCTGTGGTAATTCAGCAGTAACTTCACGACTTGGTGGTGGCCGTTTCTGGTAGCCGAACGGAGCGCCAGGCTGCGATTGGTGTCGGGGAGGGCGCGGTGCTCCCTATTATCATTCAGCAGTAGCTCCACGATTTGGTAGTGGCCGTTTCTGGCAGCAGATCGAAGCGCATAGCTATTTTGGGCGTCGGGGAGGGCGCGGTGCTCCCTGTTGTCGTTTAGCAGCAGCTCCACGACTCGGTAGTGACGTGGGATCCCCGGGTACCGAGCTCGA
>JGI24913J38484_101115_pt1 | contig 31374 bp, 34 predicted proteins | sample LinPfosmplate1_FD_38484 | JGI IMG/M metagenome (IMG submission 38484)
TCGAGCTCGGTACCCGGGGATCCCACGCAGGAAATAATATCCACTAACACGCCCCGTCCGGCGCGAAAAGCGGCAGCCGCGCCCGTTTTCGGCGCGCGGCGAAAAACACGCTCCGGCTCCGCCACCATGGCGGTGCGCCGGCCGCTCAGAAGCGAGCGGTGAATCCACCCGACCACACCTTCCGAATCGCGCACCCGGCGCCAATTATCGAACTCGGCGGTGATCTCAACCGGAAGCGCACGGCGCTGATAAACCCAATCGATGGGATAACGCGTGCCGGGGCCGGTGCGCAAATTCACTTCACTCGATTTCAGCGTCACGAAGCGCGGCAGCGGCAACGCATCGTCCCGTGCCGATATCTGGCTGGGAAATGGTAAAATAACCGCCAAGAGACAGCCCAAAGCGAGAATTGCAGCGATCGGACGCGCGAAATACATTTGACCCAATTGATCGAAATTAACGGATATGATTGCCAGGGTGATTTTACACCAGATTGACCGCGCCGCACTTGATTGTCTCACCGAGCGCGCTTTGCTAAACAGGTATTGTCATTTTCCCCGCCGCGCGCCACGCAGGGCGCGCGCAGGATAAAGCCAAGGAAACTTATGCCGTCGTCGAGCAAAAAGCCGATCGTTATCGTCACCCGCCGCCTGCCGGATCAAATCCAGGCGCGGATGATGGAGCTGTTCGACACGCGCCTCAACGAATCGGACACACCGCTCAGCCAGGCAGAATTGATAGAGGCGGTGAAAAGCGCCGACGTGTTCGTGCCAACCGTCACTGATTCGATCACGCGCGAGGTTATCGCCAGCGCCGGCGATCAGCTTAAATTAATCGCCAGTTTCGGCACGGGGGTCGATCATATCGATCTCGATGCCGCCAAGGAGCGCGGCATTCTGGTGACCAACACGCCCGGTGTCTTGACCGAAGACACTGCGGACATGGCGATGGCACTGATTCTCGCCGCTCCCCGGCGCCTGGTCGAAGGCGACCGGCTGGCGCGTGACGGCGCCTGGGGCGGCTGGGCGCCAACTGCCATGCTCGGCCAACGGATTTGGGGCAAACGGCTCGGCATCATCGGCATGGGGCGGATCGGCCAGGCGGTGGCGCGCCGCGCGCTCGGCTTTGGCCTCTCGATCCACTATCACAACCGCAATCGCCTGCACGGCGAGGTCGAGGAGGAACTCGAGGCCACCTGGTGGGAAAGCCTCGACCAGATGCTCGCCCATATGGACCTGATCACCATCCATTGCCCGAGCACACCGGCGACCTTCCATCTGCTCTCGGCGCGCCGTCTCAACTTGATTCGCGCCACCAGCTTTATCGTCAACACCTCGCGCGGCCATGCCATCGACGAAGCCGCCCTGGCCAAGCTGATTGAGGACGGCAAAATTGCCGGCGCCGGTCTCGATGTCTATGAAAACGAGCCCGCCATCAATCCGAAGCTGTTGAAGCTTGATAATGTCGTTCTGTTGCCGCATATGGGCTCGGCGACCATCGAGGGCCGTCTCGATATGGGTGAAAAAGTGCTGATCAATATCCAAACCTGGGCCGACGGTCACATGCCGCCGGATCGCGTCATCGAAATCGAGAAATAGCTGCTTCGCCGCTAAATCCGTTCCGCCCCAATGGCGCGGGAAGATAGACCGTGATTAAACTTTACGATCACCTTGCCTCGGGCAATGGCTATAAGGTCCGCCTGCTTTTGTCCCGGCTTGCAATTCCGTTCGAGCGTATCGAGCTCGACATCAATGCCGGTGAAACGCGGACGGCCGAATTTCTCGCGCGCAACCCGTCGGGCCGCATTCCCTTGGTCGAGCTCGATGACGGCGCTTATCTCGCCGAATCAGGCGCCATCCTGTTTTATTTTGCCCAGAATACCGCTTTTTTGCCCGACGACCCGCTCGCCCGGGCCGAGATGCTGCAATGGATGTTTTTCGAGCAGTATGAACATGAGCCCAACATCGCCGTCGCACGGCATTGGTTAGCGCATGGCGCCATCAGCACAGAACAACAGCAGCAACTGGCTGATAAACAAGCACGCGGTGTGGCCGCTCTGACCCGGATGGAAGGGCATTTGGGCGGCCGGCAATGGTTTGTCGGCGGGCACTGCTCAATCGCCGATATCGCGCTCTATGCCTATACCCATGTTGCCGCAGAAGGCGGGTTTGAGCTGGCGCCATTTCGCCATGTGAACGCCTGGCTGGAGCGCATGGCCGGCGAGCCGGGGCATATTCCAATTACACAGGCTTGAACGGGCTTACGATTTCCGTGCCGCGACGATGATACAGGTGATTTTCTCGTCGCCGAGGGCGCGGCAGGCCTCAAGGCGATGCAGGCCCTCGACCAGTACATAGCGGCCATCGCCTTTGCGCACCTGTATCGGCATCTTCATGCCCTCTTCGAGAATGTTTTCCGCCAGTGCCGCGACCGTCGATTCGTTCAGGGTCTTGCGCCGCTTTGTCGGCACGTAGATATCGTCGATAGTGATGGACTCATCTTTCAGCACAGCCCGTGTTCCCGTTACGCGCCAGCCACATGTGACGACAAGTCGGTAATCGTCGGCGCATCGCCACACAGTGGACAGGTGGCATCAGGCTTGACGCGCACATTGCGGAAAGTCGCGCTCAAGGCGTCATAGATGATCAGGGTGCCGGAGAGACTCTCACCAATGCCCAACAGTTCTTTTAGAATCTCGGTCGATTGCAGCGCCCCCATCGAGCCGGCGACGGCGCCAAGAATGCCGCCTTCGGCACAGGACGGGATCAAGCCGGCCGGCGGCGGCTCGCGAAAGATGCAGCGGTAACAGGGGTGGCCGTCACCGGCATAGGCCTTGAAAGTCGATAGCTGACCATCGAAGCGCAGGATCGCGGCTGAGACCAGTGTCCGCTCGGCAAGGTAGCTGGCATCGTTGATCAAAAAACGGGTTTCGAAATTATCGCTGCCGTCGGCGACCAAATCATAGGCAGAGATAATATCCATGGCGTTTTCCGCCGTCAGCCGCTCCTCATGGGTAATCACCGTGACGTCCGGATTGATCGCCTCGATAGCGCGCTTGGCGCTTTCGACTTTGGCCGTGCCAATGCCGTCGGTGGTATGAATGACCTGGCGCTGTAGATTGGACAGGCTAACCCGATCATCATCGATGATACCGAGCGTGCCGACACCGGCGGCGGCGAGATAGAGCAGCAGCGGCGAGCCCAAGCCGCCAGCGCCGACCACAAGCACATTCGAATCGAGCAGTTTGGCCTGCCCTTGTCCGCCCACTTCCTGCAGGATGATGTGGCGCGCATAGCGCTCGATCTGCTGTTCGTCGAAGCTCATGGCGCTCCCCGCAGCCCGGCCCTAGACGCCGCTAAAGAGATCGGTCGAGAGATAGCGCTCGGCAAATGAGGGAATGATGACGACGATGCGCTTGCCGGCCATCTCGGGGCGCGCGCCCACCTCCAGGGCGCCGGCCACCGCCGCACCTGAGGAAATGCCCACCGGAATGCCCTCCAGCCGGGCAATCTGACGCGCCGTTTCAAACGCCGTTTCATTGCCGATCGAGAGAATTTCATCGATCGCGGAGATCTCCAGAATTTCCGGCACGAAGCCCGCACCAATGCCCTGGATCTTATGCGGGCCCGGTTCTCCGCCGGACAGAATGGCGCTATCCTCGGGCTCGACCGCGACCACGCGCAGGTTCGGCAGGCGCGGCTTCAACACTTGCGCACAGCCCGTAACGGTGCCGCCGGTGCCGACACCAGCGACCAGCACGTCGAGCTTGCCGTCGCAATCGGCCCAAATTTCCTCGGCCGTCGTCTGGCGGTGAATTTCCGGATTGGCCAGATTGGCGAATTGCTGCAGCATCAGCGCATCAGCGTTCTCCGCGACAATTTCCTCGGCCCGCGCAATGGCGCCTTTCATGCCCTTTGGCGGTGGCGTCAGTTCAAGCTCGGCGCCGAGCAGCTTAAGAATCTTGCGCCGCTCCACCGACATGCTTTCCGGCATGGTCAGGATCAGGCGGTAGCCCTTGGCGGCGGCAACAAAGGCAAGTGCGATGCCGGTATTGCCGGAGGTCGGCTCGACCAATACCGTCTTGCCCGGAACCGCCTTGCCCGCCGCTTCGGCGGCATTGATCATGGCAAAACCGATGCGGTCCTTGACCGAGCCCAAAGGATTAAAGAATTCAAGCTTGGCAAGAATTTCAGCGGCGCAGCCTTCTTGCGCCGGCAACCGGTTGAGCCGCACCAGCGGCGTTCCGCCGACGGTTTCGATAATATTCTCGAAAATTCGACCGCGCGAAAATACTTTTTGTTCGTTCTCTGACGCCATTTATTCTTTCCCGTTTCTATATGGTGAAATCGATTTTGATGTCGGATGCGCGTTTGATGTTGAGACCCGTTGCGTGCCGGCAAATATCCTCGATCGTAATTTTGTCGAGGCGAACCATCAAATCTTCCTGCATCTCACTCCATATGGGATGGAGTACCTGATTCGCCAAGTCGGAAGTGACTTCCTCCTTGGTCTCATCCTCCATATTTTCCAGCTCGCGCACGACCCGCGCGATCTGGCCGAGGGTAATACGCCGCCGTTCACGCGCCAGAAGATAGCCGCCGCGCGGCCCGCGTACGCCGCGCAACACGCCGGCATGCACAAGGCGCTGCATCACCTGCTCTAGATAGCGGTGCGGCACACCCTGGCGCTTGGCAATTTCGCGGCTTCGCACCGGCTCGGCGCCGCCGTTATAGGCGATGTCGACAACCGATTCGACGGCATAGACGAGCTTTTTTGAAGGATCGAGCATGGCCGCTATCCACCGACGCCGGTTGAGCCAAAGCCGCCGGCGCCGCGCGCGCTCTCGGGCAGCGATTGCACTTCCACCAGGGAAGCCTGGATGACCGGCGCAATCACCATCTGCGCGATACGCATGCCGCGCTTGAGGACAAACGGCTCCTGGCCTTGATTGAGCAAAATAACGCCGATCTCACCGCGATAATCCGAATCGATCGTGCCCGGGCTGTTGAGAATTGAAAGGCCGTGTTTGAGCGCCAGGCCGGAGCGCGGGCGCACCTGCGCCTCATAGCCTGGTGGCAGCGCGATAGAAATGCCGCACGGCACCAGATGGCGCTGCCCCGGCGCCAGTTCCACATCCGCCCCGGCATCGATGGCGGCCAGGAGATCGAGCCCGGCGCTGCCGGCGCTGCCATAGGCGGGCAGCGCCAAATCCATGCCGTGCGGCAGGCGGCAAATGGGCAATTCCACCTGGCCGCTCATGCCGCGCTTCCCAAAGTTTCGGCAATACGTTCGGCGAGGCGCGCCGCCACCTCGACCTTGCTCGCCTCGGGCCATTCCTCGATGCGCGGCGCATCAGCCGTGCGGCTGATGAGGTGAACCTTGTTGTCATCGCCGCCGAACGTCCCGGTATGAGGCGATACGTCATTGGCCAAAATCCAGTCGCAACCCTTCGAAGCCAGCTTGGCTGCGGCATAGGCCACCACATCGTCGGTCTCGGCGGCAAAGCCGATGACCAGGCGCGGGCGGTCATTTTCACGCGCCCCGAGGGTGGCCAGAATATCGGGATTTTCGACCAGCTCCAGATTGGGTGATGTGGCGTTGGTGCGCCTGCCTTTCTTTATTTTCTGTGTCTCGGCCTCTGCCGGGCGCCAATCGGACACCGCCGCCGCGCAGATGGCGACATCGACCGGCAGCGCCTGCAGGCAGGCATCGAGCATGTCGCGCGCGGTTTCGACATGCACCGTCTCAACGCCGGGCGGGTCGGCTTCGTTGCTCGGCCCCGACACCAACGTTACGGCGGCGCCGAGACGGGCGCAGGCACCGGCTATGGCATGGCCCTGCTTGCCGGAAGAACGGTTGGCGATATAGCGCACCGGATCAATCGGCTCGTGCGTCGGGCCGCTGGTGACCAGAGCGCGGACGCCGGTGAGCGGGCCGCCCAAGGCGGCCTCAATCGCGGCGAGGATATCGGCCGGCTCCGCCATCCGCCCGATGCCGATTTCGCCTTCGGCCAGCTCGCCATGCGCCGGGCCGACGGTCATTACGCCATTGGCTTTTAACAGTTCCATATTCCGCATTGTCGACGCCTGCGCCCACATGCGGCTGTTCATCGCCGGCGCGACTAAGATCGGCCGGTCAGTCGCCAGCAAAGCTGTGGTCGCCAGATCATCGGCGATGCCGTTTGCCATCTTGGCGAGAATATCCGCCGTCGCCGGCGCGACGACGACCAGGTCGGTTTCCCGCGCCAAACGTATATGGCCAATCTCGCTTTCGTCGGTGAGGGAGAACAGGTCGTCATAGACCTTTTCCTGGGCCAATGCCGAAACCGAAAGAGGGGTGACGAACTGCGCCCCGCCCTTGGTCAAGATAGGCCGCACCTGTGCGCCGTGGCGGCGCAGGCCGCGAATCAGCTCGAGACTTTTATAGGCAGCAATTCCGCCCGAAATTATGAGCAAAACACGCATATTGTTCAGCACGGACGTAAATCCATCTATTTCCCAATATGAATCTGTGGATAACCTAAGGCGCTAAGGTGCAAAGGGCAAGCGGGGTTTGGAGCGTGCGCCGGGATGGGCTATTTTAGTCGCCACCTGCCGGGAGCCTTGCGGATCATGATCTACGAAAAGCCCATATTCCGGACGATGGCCGATACGGCCCTTAATATCGAATTCGGCGACGAGACCAGTATTCCGATGAACTTCAAGATTTTGGCGCTCGATTCGGCAATTGCCGCCGATCGGCCGAAAGGTCTGCTGGAAACCAACCCCCAGGTACGCAGCCTCGGCATTGTCTACAATCCGCTGGTCACCGCGCGCACTCGATTGATCTCGGCGCTATGCGATTTGATCGATTCCCTCGGAAAAACCGTAAAGCTACCAAGCCGCACGGTAATTATTCCGGCCCTCTATAATGATCCCTGGTCACGCGAATGCGCCGCTGCTTTCGGCGTGCGGGACAATATGGAATATATCGCCGAATTCAACCACATGACGCCCGCGCAAGTGATTGAAGCCCATACCGCGTGCGATTATTGGGTCACCGGAGTTGGCTTCGTGCCAGGCGCCTTTATGTCCTATGCGATGGACCCACGCCGGCGCATCGGCGCCCCGCTCTACCGCACGCCGCGCTCCTGGACACCGGCGCGGTTGCTTAATTTTGGCGGCACCACATCGACGATTTATCCGATTCGGGTTCCCGGCGGCGGCCAATTGTTCGGCCGTACGCCGATCAACATATTCGAGCCCGAACAACAGAACGCAATTTTCAAGCATGGCCCCGTCCTCGCCAAGGCCGGTGACCGGCACCGCTACGTCGCCATATCGCGTGACGAATATAATGACATCCGCGCCGAGGTCGAAGCCGGAAGCTACGAATATCAGATCACGGAAGACTTATTTGATTGCGCCGATTACACCGCCTGGCTCGAAAGCCTCGGTGAGCCGGCAGAGAAGCGCGACCCCGATAGCTCCTGGAGCACCGAATAATGCTCGAGATTGTTGCCGGCGGGTTGCAGACCACCGTCCAGGATATGGGCCGCCAGGGCGGGCAATGCCTGGGCATCCCCCCTTCCGGCGCGCAGGATGGATTTGCGCTTCGCATCGCCAACCTGCTGGTCGGTAATTCGCCCGGCGGGCCCTTGATTATCCGCGACGACCCGGGCGCCGCCGGGCTTGAAATCACCATGGCCGGCCTGAAACTACAGGCGAAAACGGATTTACTTGTCGCCGCCACAGGCGCGGATATGGGCGCGACCTTGGACGGCGTGCCGGTGCCACGCTGGCAGGCCTTTATGCTGCGCCAGGGCCAGCTATTGGCCTTCGGCATGGCGACCTCCGGCGCCCGCGCTTATCTCGCCGTCCATGGTGGCATCGACGTTCCGCTTTATCTCGGCAGCCGTGCCACCCATGTGCGCGGCCGGTTCGGCGGCTTCAACGGGCGAGCGCTGCAAGCGGGCGATATTCTCCCCATCGGCCAAACCCGCGCCGACAGCGACACCCTCGTCGGCCGTCAATTGAGGCCGGAATTGGTGCCTTCATACGGCGGCGCACAGGAGGTGCGGGTGGTGCGCGGCCCTGAAGCGCATTTGTTCGACGGCGCAAGCGAGACGGCGTTTTATGCCACGGCCTGGCAGCTCAATCCCAAATCGGACCGGACGGGCATGCGCTTTATCGGACCTGAGCTTGGCTTCCGGCCCGGCCGACCGCGCTATCTAATCGAAGAAGCGGGCGCCGACCCGTCAAATATTGTCATCGATCCGGGTGCGCCCGTTGGCACCATCCAGGTGCCGTCCGGAGTTGAGCCGATTGTCCTTGGCGTCGACGCGCCGAGCGTTGGCGGCTATGCCCGGATCGGCATCGTAATCTCGACCGACATGTCAATTATCGGCCAGATACAGCCGCTGCAACACGCCGCTTTTGTGCAAATTTCCCATGACGATAGCGTGGCGGCGCTAAAGCAACAGGAGGCACTGATTTCGGAATCGAGTGTGGTTTCCTAGATCAGTTCAAGAACGAGAAGTGCGACCAACAGACCGGCGATGATGCCGAGCGCCGCATGAACGCCGTTCAGGCGTATTCTTCTCCCCGGATCAGGCGCCGGCGGCGCGCCATTTTCCAAATTCTCCAGCGCCCGCTCGGCGCGCTCCAACATGCGCGGCATACGCCGGAGCGCACCGACGGTTTCAATGGCGGCATCGCGCAAGCGCGCCTCGGGGCCAAGGTTTTCGCGCGCCCAAAGTTCGATCTGCGGCTGCGCCAAGGCCCACATATTCTCTTCCGGACTGAGGCCCCGGCACATGCCCTCGGCCATCACCAGCGTTTTTTGCAACAGGAGAAGCTGCGGCTGGGTTTCCATTTCGAAGGTCTTCGTCACCTTAAAAAGATGGCCCAATAATTGCGCCAACGATATCTCGTGCAACGGTTTGCCGAGGATCGGCTCGCCGATGGCGCGCACCGCCTGAGTGAAGGCCGCCTTTGATTTCTGCCGCGGCACATAGCCGGCCTCGAAATGCACCTCGGCGACCCTCTGATAATCACCGACCAGAAAGCCGTGCAGCATTTGCGCCAAATAGCGTCGCGTATCGCGGTCAAGCCGGCCCATGATGCCGAAATCGACCGCGACCACCCGGCCCTCGCCATCGACGAGCAGATTGCCGGCATGCAAGTCGGCGTGAAAAAACCCGTCGCGAAAAACCTGGCGGAAGAATGCCCCGGCCGCGATTTTCAGGATGTCGCGCGGCTCGTGACCGGATGAAACAAGCGTTTCGCGCTCATCGATCGGCACCCCTTCGACCCGCTCCAGGGTCAACACGCGCTGGCTGGTGCGCTGCCAATCCACGGCAGGCACGCAAAACATCGGCTCATCGTCGAAATTTCCACGAATTTCGGAAGCCGCCGCCGCCTCAATGCGCAAATCCATCTCCATCGCCACGCTCTCAGCAAAGGTGCGGATCACCTCGACCGGCTTGAGACGGCGCCACGCCGGCATGGCGCGTTCGGAAAGCGCTGCCAACCAGTAGAACAGCTCGAGATCGCGGGCAAAGGCGTCTTCGATACCTGGACGGAGGATTTTTACCGCCACCGCCTCACCCTCAACGGTGCGGGCAAAATGGACCTGGGCGATTGAAGCCGCCGCCACCGGCTTGATGTCGAATTCCGAGAACAGCTCATCGAGCGGCCGGTCAAACTCGCGCTCGATAATTTTCTGCGCCGCCTTGCCGCTGAACGGCGGCAGGCGATCCTGCAGCTCGGATAATTCATCGGCGACATCCTCACCGATCAAATCGGGGCGGGTGGAAAGCGCCTGGCCGAATTTAATAAAGCTCGGCCCCAAAACCTGAAGCGCGGCGGCGAGACGCTGGCCGGGCCGCCCGAGTCCGCGACGGCGCGGCGCGAGGCCGGCTATCCAGGTGACGAATGGCGCGATATTCGCGTCTTCCAACAAAAACAGCGCGTCATAGCGGCCCAAAATCCAGGTAATCCGCACCAGGCGCCAAATATTCTTGAGCGAGCGCCGCATGACTTTAGACGCGCCACGCTGAATGCAGCGCCGCGATACCGCCGCTCAAGGGGCGCCAATTGACACCGCCAAAGCCGGCCGCGCGGATCATCCCGGCAAATTTCTCAGGCGGCGGAAATCGGCGGATGCTCTCGACCAGATAGCGGTAGGAATCGCGGTCGCCAGCGACCAACCCGCCGAGCCATGGGATGACCGAAAAAGAATATATTTCATAAAGCCTGTCGAGACCCGGCGCTTGCTCGGGGCTGAACTCCAGACACATGAAGCGCCCGCCCGGTTTCAGCACCCGGGCCGCATCCGCCAGCACCTTCTCGATATGGGTCACATTACGAATACCAAAAGCAATGGTGTAGGAATCGACCGAGCTCGGCTTGAGCGGCAGCGCCTCGGCATCGCCGACCAGCCATTCGATATCTTTGAGGATGCCCCGGTCCCAGCCGCGTGCACGACCCTCTAAAACCATATTCTCGCTTAAATCGCAGACGATAACCTGGCCCTCGCCAGCCAGGCGGGCGTTAACGCGAAAAGCAATGTCGCCGGTACCGCCGGCCACATCGAGATGCACGGCGCCGGGCTTGGGCGCCAACCAGTCGATCATTTCGCGCTTCCACAAGCGGTGCGCACCTGCGCTCATCAGATCGTTCATCAGGTCATAACGCCCGGCGACACGATCAAACAGATCGCGCACCAGGTGAATTTTTTCCTCAGCCTCGACCTGGCTATAGCCAAAATCTACCTGCTCGGCGGTGTTATCTTGTTTTTCCGTATCCGGCATGCGCGGAGGATAGCTCAGTGGACAGGGTTTAGCATACAGTACTCGTACGACGGCTTCCCAAGTCCACCGGTTAGGCGCCCGATGCGCCGCGATGCGGATACATCGCAAGTATCGGGCAACGCGGCCGGTGGACTTGGGAAGCCGCCCTCTCGGGTCGCCTATCCCGGCTTCTCGATGCGTCGAACGCCCTTGACGATGGCACCGCATCGCCGGCGGGCGATCTCCTACCGAGAAGCCGGGATAGGAGATCGTACGCGTGCTGTATGCTAAACCCCGTCCACTTACACCGCCGGAGGCGCTACGTTACCTGCCATGCCTGAATTGCCCGAAGTCGAAACGGTCCGCCGCGGCCTGGAAAAGCGCCTCCTTGGCCAGCGCGTGGCGCGCGCCGAAACACGGCGCAAGACGCTCCGCATCCCGCTGCCGGAGCGCTTCGCCGAGCGTATGAAGGGGCGGCGTTTTGAACATCTCGACCGGCTCGGTAAATATATTCTCGCCTATCTCGACGATGGCGCCGTGCTGATCATCCATTTGGGCATGTCCGGCCGCTTTACCCTGGACGAAAACGGCAAGGCACCTGACGGGCGGCACGATCATGTGGTTTTCATCATGGAAGACGGCACCGTCGCCACCTTTAACGATCCGAGGCGCTTCGGCCTGATCACCATGTGCCGCGAAGAGGAGGTCGAGAGCCACCGTCTGCTAGCCAAAATGGGGCCGGATCCGCTCGGCAATGAATTTAACGGGCCGTTTCTGGCCGATCGCTTGGCCGGCAAGCGCTCACCCATCAAGGCGGCCTTGCTCGATCAAAAAAATGTCGCCGGTCTTGGTAATATATATGTCTGCGAGGCGCTCTATCATTCCGGCATCAGCCCCAAGCGCTCAGCCCATACGGTACAGGGCGTACGTGCCGAACGGCTGGCGGCCGCCATACGCCAGGTGCTCGACAAGGCGCTCAAAGCCGGCGGCTCGACATTGCGCGACTATGTTCAGGCGAGCGGCGAATTGGGCTATTTTCAGCACCAGTTTTCGGTCTACGGACGCGAGGGGGAAGCGTGCCCAAAATGCGATTGCGGCAAATCGGTAAAACGCATTGTTCAGAGCGGCCGCTCGACCTTCTATTGCGCCGAGCGCCAGCGCTGATGACGAAGCGCCTCCAGCATATCTTCGCCGCCTTCCTGTTGGCCGGGTTTGTAACATTCTCTCCGGCATGGGCGGATGATGAGCAGGCCGTGTTTCTCTCGGCGATCGAGGATGTGCCGTTGATGGCGGGCCTGACCGAGGATCGGGCGGCGGCGCTCGAATTCGACAAGCCGGACGGCCGCCTGGTTGAAGCCTATGCCTACGGCGAAATAGGCAAGCAAGCTGCGAGCATATTTTACACCAATGTCATGCCGGAATTCGGCTGGCAAATTGCAAGCGATCTTGTATTTTCGCGCGAGGGCGAGATGTTGCGTATATACCTCAGCGCGGAAGACCGCTTGTTGTTGGTTAGATTCGTTCTTTCACCCGATTCATCGCAATAATTTTCGTGCCCCATCTGCTGGGCGCATAAGACGGAGCATTGGCCATGTCATATGAACATATCATTCTCGACCGTACAGAGCGGGTCGCCAAGATAACCCTCAACCGACCGAAGGCGCTGAACGCGCTCAATTCGGATTTGATCGCCGAGCTCAACGCGGCGCTCGATGATCTTGAGGCGGACGAGGCCATCGGCGCCATTGTGCTGACGGGCAGTGAAAAGGCCTTTGCCGCCGGCGCCGACATCAAGGAAATGCAATCAAAGAGCTTTATCGACGCCGAGACGGGAGACTTTATCGGCCCGTGGTCACGCATCACCAAATGCCGCAAGCCGGTGATTGCCGCAGTCGCCGGTTATGCGCTCGGGGGCGGCTGCGAGCTCGCCATGATGTGCGATTTCATCATCGCCGCCGACAATGCAAAATTTGGCCAGCCGGAAATCACCCTCGGCATCCTTCCCGGCGCCGGTGGCACGCAACGCCTGACGCGCGCGATCGGCAAGGCCAAGGCGATGGAAATGATTCTTTCCGGCCGCATGATCGGCGCCGAAGAAGCGGAGCGCTCCAACCTGGTCAGCCGCGTGGTGCCCGCCGCCGAGCTGATGGAGGAGGCGATGAAAGTTGCCGAGCGCATCGCGCATCTCTCGCAACCCATTGTCGCAATGGCGAAATCCGCCGTAAACCGGGCTTTTGAAACGACTTTGCAAGAGGGTGTCAGGTACGAAAAAGCGGTATTTTACTCGGCCTTTGCAACCGAAGATCAGAAAGAAGGCATGGCTGCTTTCATCGCCAAGCGGGAACCCTCTTTCAACAATAAATAGGCGCCCGGACAAGGTGCGCAGAGGCGGTTGACGGCGCGCTGGCGTGCCGATATAACCGCCCATTCTGCAACAGATAATAATAGGAACGCCATGGCGCACACAGTGCAGGCGAAAAAGCGAATTCGGCAGCTCGAAAAGCATACCGAGATCAACCGGCGGCGCATGAGCCGGATCCGCACCTTCCTGCGGACCGTCGAGCATGCCATCGAGAGCGGCGACAAGCCCGCCGCGCAGGAAGCGCTGAAGGCCTTTCAGCCGGAAATCATGCGCGGCGTGACGCGCGGCGTGTTGCGCAAGAATACCGCGGCACGGCGCATGTCCCGCCTCAACAAGCGCATCAAAGCAATCGCCTAGACCACACCCGGCCCGAACGGAATCACTGCGCGATAAAGTGTAGCGATCCATTCCGCCGCCGCGCCTACTCGACAGCGATAAATTAGAGCAAATTTGCTCCCGGCGTGGCTCCCGCAGCGATTAAAAATTGCGCCGAATTTTCCCGCGCGAAATTTTTGTTAAGCCTGTAACATTTTTTCCGCACTTGTACCGTACGGTCCAAAACGGCTGTTTTTTTTGCCGAAAATGCGGCTTGTCCTGAGAGTCCAATTGCTTAGCTTTCGCGGCTCAGTCTGAAGCTCAAATCGGTGCGGAAAAAAAATTTGAAAATATTTTGACGTTCCTATTAAGGACCTGTTGCCAGCGCTCCGGCGCGCCATTACTGTAACGAACCTGCTGGAACAAGCTGGCGGGAAAGCGAAATTAAAAAGATTTTCTTTGCGACGCACGATCAAAAACCACGTGTCGCAAACAGGGGGATTTGGCCAGTTTCCAACTGATATGAGCAGAATTGCCAACAGTATAATTGCGCCAAACGAAATGGTGGGAATGGGTCTGGAAAATGTGCGACGCCTAGCCAAGGGTCGGCTTGCGCCAGGGTCTTCGTATGCCGGCAACGTCACGCCGGACGAGGCGTGGGACATCCTGGCCGCGGATGCGAAGGCGGTGCTGGTCGATGTGCGCACGGACGCCGAATGGAATTTCGTCGGCATCGCCGATTTGCGTGCGCTCGATAAAAAACCGATCTTCATTTCATGGCAGAACTATCCCGGCATGGCGAAGAATGAGGAATTCTTGGCCGATTTATCCGATGCCGGCGTGACACCCGACGCGCCAGTTCTTTTCCTTTGCCGCAGCGGCGCGCGTTCGGCATCCGCCGCCCAGCATTGCACGGCGGCAGGCTTCAACGAATGTTTCAACATCCTTGAGGGCTTCGAGGGCGACGCCGACGGCAGCAAACATCGCGGCCAAATTTCCGGCTGGAAAAAACACGCCCTGCCGTGGGTACAGGGCTGAACCATGGCCGATACTTCTCAATCCGCACATCCCCTGCATGAGGAGCAATGGTCCGCCATCCGCGCCCATCTGCAGGAGGAATTGGGCGATGCAGCCTTTCGCAGCTGGCTCAAGCCGCTCTCGCTGCGCCGCATAGAAGACGGCGAAGCCCAAGTGGCGGCGCCGACGCGCTTTCTGCGTGACTGGGTGAGCGCGCGCTATGCGGCACGGATTGCCGAGCTGTGGAACCAAATGAACCCTGATGTCCATTCGGTGACGATCGACGTTATCGTTATTGGCGGCATCGCGCCGCCGGCGAGCGCTCCTGATGAAACCGCCGGACCATCCACTGGCAGCACCGTCGCACCCTCCAGTGAGACGCCGTCACGTGGCTCCTACCTTCGCTTACGTGCGGTCGAGGAAAAAATTGACGACCTCTCTTCGCCGCTTAATCCGCGCTTCAGCTTCAACGAATTTGTTGTCGACAAACCCAACGAGTTTGCCCATGCAGCGGCGCGCCGCGTCGCCGAGGCGGACAAGACGGTGCCGTTTAATCCGCTTTATCTTTATGGCGGCGTCGGCCTCGGCAAAACCCACCTGATGCACGCCATCGCGCGCCACATCCGCGAGCGCGACCCGACCCGCCGCGTGCTTTATCTCTCGGCCGAAAAATTCATGTATCACTTCGTCCGAGCACTTCGCTACAAAGACACCATGGCCTTTAAGGAGCAGTTCCGCTCGGCCGATGTGTTGATGATCGATGATGTGCAATTTATTTGCGGCAAGGACAGCACGCAGGAAGAATTCTTCCATACATTCAATGTGTTGATCGACCATAACCGGCAAGTTGTCATTTCCGGCGACCGTTCGCCCTCCGACCTTGATGAGATGGAGGAGCGCCTGCGCTCGCGCCTCGGCTGGGGGCTGGTCGCCGATATTCACGCCACCACCTATGAGCTCAGGCTCGGCATTCTGCACGCCAAGATGGAGACATCCGGCATGATCGAAGTGCCGCGCGACGTGTTGGAGTTCCTGGCGCGCAGGATCAGTAGCAATATCCGCGAGCTTGAAATGGCGCTCAACCGGGTGACCGCCCATGCGACGCTGGTCGGACGGCAAATCGATCTGGAAATGGCGAAAGAAGTGCTGCGCGATGTGCTGCGCGCCAGTGAGCGGCGCATCACGATTGAGGAAATTCAGCGCCGCGTGGCTGAGCATTACAATATCAAACTGTCGGAAATGTCGTCCGAGCGGCGCGCCCGAGCCGTTGCCCGGCCGCGCCAGGTGGCGATGTTCCTCAGCAAACAGCTGACCTCCCGCTCGCTGCCCGAAATCGGCCGCAAGTTTGGCGGGCGCGACCATACGACGGTGATGCACGCCGTGCGCCGTATCGAAGAACTGCGCCAAAGCGATGCGGCAATTGCCGAAGACGTCGAACTGCTCAAGCGCACATTAGAAAGCTGAACGAGAGCGCCTAAATCGCGCTCGAATTTGGCCACGCGCGGCCTGAAATGGCGCATTTTCAGCGTTCCTTTTTAGTGCCGATTCTGGCCACAATCTGATATATTTTGACATCATTTAAGGGTTGCGATTCGCGGCGCCGGGAAGGACCTTCGGGTGGTGCCGTTTCGGGACTCGTTTTTGTCATTCTCAATTAGATAACTGTAATTGTATTGCCATGAAATTGACCATCGATAGGGGCGCGCTGCTGAAGTCGCTGAGCCATGTTCAGAGCGTCGTCGAGAGACGTAATACCATTCCAATTCTCTCCAATGTCCGGCTCGATGCGGGCGATGACGAAAAGCTGCATCTAACGGCGACGGACATGGATCTGGCGGTTATTGAGGCGGCCGGCGCCAATGTGGCGCAAGCCGGTGCCACGACCACATCGGCCCATATGCTCTATGATATTGTGCGCAAATTAGCCGAGGGCTCCGAGGTCGAACTGTCTCTGATCGAAGATGGCGGCAAGCTCGAAATCCGCTCCGGGCGCTCGCGCTTCAAATTGGCCTGCCTGCCGGTCGAGGATTTTCCCGTCATGGCCGAGGGCGAGCTGGCGCATCACTTTTCGCTCTCCGCCGCCGACCTCCGGCGCTTGATCGACAAGACCGGATTCGCCATCTCGACCGAGGAAACGCGATATTATTTGAACGGCATTTACCTGCACGCGACAAGCGACGAAGGCCCGGCCTGCTTGCGCGCCGTGGCAACCGACGGTCACCGCCTGGCGCGGGTCGATACCGCATTGCCGGCAGGGGCTGCGGATATTCCCGGCATTATCGTGCCGCGCAAAACCGTCGGCGAGGTGCGCAAACTGATCGAGGAGAGCGAGGGCGAGGTCATGATCGGGCTCTCGGATAGCAAAATTCGCTTTGCCCTCGACGGCGCCATTCTAACGTCCAAATTGATCGACGGCTCGTTTCCCGATTATGAGCGGGTCATCCCGGCGGGAAACGACAAGATCATGACCGTCGACAATAAATCCTTCGTCCAGGCGGTGGATCGGGTTTCGACAATCTCGACCGAGAAATCGCGCGCCATCAAGGTCACACTCGAAGATTCCGTCATGACCCTTTCGGCCACCAGCCCGGATGCCGGCGCCGCCTCGGAGGAACTCGAGGCCCAGTACAATCTGGAAAAAATCGAAATCGGCTTCAATTCCCGCTATGTGCTCGACATGGCCAAGCAGATCAAAGGCGAGACCATCGAATTTCGTTTTGCCGATTCGGCCTCGCCGACCCTGGTGCGCGATTCGGAGGACGAAAACGCTGTCTATGTCATCATGCCAATGCGCGTTTAACCAATGCGCGTGATTAGGTGAGCGCCGCACTGTCCTATTCTGACCCGGCTTATCCTGGCCCTGGTTCGGCGCCGCGCCTTGCTCTTAACCGTATCACACTGAGCAATTTTCGCTGCTACCAGACGCTGCGCCTTGATCCGGGCGCGGGGCTTGTGGTCCTCACCGGCGCAAACGGCGCGGGTAAGACGAATCTTTTGGAGGCGCTCTCGCTGCTCAGCCCGGGACGCGGCCTGCGCGGCGCGCGGCTGGCCGAAATCTCACGCCATCCGGACAACAACAGCCAAACATCAGCGCCCGAGTGGGCTGTCGCGGCTGAATTCGCCACCCCACATGGCGCGCTCTCGATCGGCGTCGGTTGGGCCGAAGCGGACGGTGAACGGCGCGCCGTGCGCATCAATGGCGCAGCCGCAAGCGGCCAGACGGCGCTCTCGGAGCATATCTCGATGGTTTGGCTGACCCCGGCCATGGACCGACTGTTCGTCGAGGCGCCGGCCGGCCGGCGCCGCTTTTTGGACCGCCTGGTATTTGCTTTCGACCCCGCCCATGCGGGACGGCTGCAGGCCTATGACAAGGCACGGCGCGAGCGCGCCCGGCTCCTGCGCGAGGGCCGCGCGGACGAATCCTGGCTTGGCGCGCTTGAGCGCAACATGGCCGAGCGTGCGGTTGCCATCGCCGCGGCGCGGCTCGATCTGATTGAGCGTTTGAAGCGGGCCATCGCCGAGGAAAGCGGATCCTTCCCGCGCCCGGAGATCGCGGTACGCGGCGTCATTGAGGATTGGATCGAACAACGCCCCGCACTTGAGGTTGAAGAGAACTACCGCGCTGCCCTTGAGCGGGCCCGCCCGGAAGATGGTGACAGTGGCAGCTGCGAAGGCGTCCATCGCAGCGACCTTATGGCCAAGCTCGGCGTAAATGGTCCGGATGCCGAGCAGGCCTCGACCGGCGAGCAGAAAGCGATCCTCATTTCTCTGATCCTCGCCCATGGCCGCCTGCTCGCCCGCCTGAAAGGCCGAGTGCCGGTGCTGTTGCTCGATGAAATCACTGCCCATCTCGATTCCGCACGGCGCCAAGCGCTGTTCGAGGCGATTGAGGATCTCGGCGCCCAGGCGTGGCTGACCGGCACGGATGAGGCTCTGTTCACGCCCATTCGCCAGAGCGCCCAATTCTATTCGGTCGCAAACGGCCGAATACTTAAGCAGGAAACCCATGGCTGACCCGATCGCCGATACTAGCGCGCAAGATTACGGCGCTGATTCAATCAAGATTTTGCGCGGCCTCGATGCGGTGCGCAAACGCCCCGGCATGTATATCGGCGATACCGATGATGGCTCGGGCCTGCACCGCATGATCTATGAGACGGTCGACAATGCGGTCGACGAGGCCCTGGCCGGCCATTGCGATCAGGTCGACGTCACGCTCAATGCCAATGGCTCGGCGACGGTGCGCGACAATGGCCGCGGCGTGCCGACCGATATCCATGAGGAAGAAGGTGTCTCCGCCGCCGAGGTCATCATGACCAAATTGCATGCCGGCGGAAAATTCGACCAGAACACCTATAAAGTCTCGGGCGGTCTGCACGGCGTCGGCGTGTCCGTTGTCAACGCACTCTCGGAATGGCTCGAGCTTCGCGTGTGGCGCGGCGGTTCGGAATATTTCATGCGCTTTATCGCCGGCGACGCCGAAGCACCGCTCGAAGTCACCGGCGAATCCGGTGGGCGCACCGGCACCGAAGTGACCTTCCTGCCTTCCAACAACACCTTCAGCCGCACCGAATTCGATTTCGAAACTTTGGAACACCGCCTGCGCGAGCTCGCCTTTCTCAACGCCAACGTCAAAATAACCCTGACCGACGAACGGGCGGCCGAAACCAAAACATCCGAACTGCACTATGCCGGCGGCATCGTTGCCTATGTCGATTATCTCGACCGTGCCAAGCAATCGCTGGTCGGCGATACCATCACCTTCCAGGACGAGAAGGACGATATTGTCTGTCAGGTGGCGATGCAGTGGAACGACAGCTACCACGAGACGGTGCTGTGCTTCACCAACAATATCCGCCAGGCGGACGGCGGCACCCATCTCGCCGGCTTTCGCGGCGCGCTGACCCGTTGCGTCAACGCCTACGCCGCTCAAAGCGGCCTGGCCAAGCGCGAAAAGGTATCGATTTCCGGCGACGATGCGCGCGAGGGACTCACCTGCGTCCTCTCGGTCAAGGTACCCGATCCTAAATTCTCTTCGCAAACCAAGGAGAAGCTGGTTTCCTCCGAGGTGCGCCCGGTGGTCGAAAGCGTGATCGGAGACAGGCTCGGGCAATGGTTCGAGGAACATCCGAACGAAGCCAAGACCATTATCGGCAAAGTCGTCGAAGCAGCGGCAGCGCGCGAGGCGGCACGCAAGGCGCGCGACCTGACGCGGCGCAAGGGCGTGCTCAGCGTCTCCAGCCTGCCCGGCAAGCTCGCCGATTGCCAGGAGCGCGACCCGAAGAAATGCGAGCTCTTCCTGGTCGAGGGCGATTCCGCCGGCGGCTCAGCCAAACAGGGCCGCGACCGGCGCAACCAGGCGATCCTGCCGCTGCGCGGAAAAATTCTCAATGTCGAGCGTGCGCGCCTCGCGAAGATGCTGAACTCAGCCGAGATTGGCACCATCATCACGGCGCTCGGCACCGGCATCGGCGTCGACGATTTCGATATTACCAAGCTGCGCTACGACAAGATCATCATCATGACCGATGCCGATGTCGATGGCTCGCACATCCGTACCCTGTTGCTCACCTTCTTCTTCCGCAACATGCCGGAGCTTATTCAAGACCCGACCCACGGCGGCGCTTACGGCCACCTCTATATTGCCCAGCCGCCGCTCTACCGGGTCAAGCGCGGCGCCAGCGAACGCTACCTAAAGGACGACAGCGAACTGGAAAACCATCTCCTCGAATCCGGCCTTGAAGATGCCGTGCTGGAACTGCATGGCGGAGAAACCCGGGGCGGCGCGGATCTCGCAAAAATTCTTGACGACGCCCGCGCGACCGACATTCTGGTCAAGGCACTGACGCGGCGTATCGACCAACGTATCGTCGAGCAGGCCGCCATCGCCGGCGTTCTCAATCCGGATATCCTCAACGACCCGGTGCAGGCCGAAGCCGCGGCGACCTATATCGCAAAGCGCCTCGACAATCTTTCCTCGGAGCTTGAGCGCGGTTGGACCGGCGAAGCGGTAGATTTGCCTGAGGGGCGCGCGTTCAGATTCAGCCGCACGCTCCGCAGCGTCACCGAAAACCACCATATTGATTCGATTTCGATCACCACGCCCGAAGCCAAGAAATTGGACAGTTTCGCCGCTAACCTACAGGAAATTTACAGCCACCCGGCAATTCTGCGGCGCAAGGATTCGGAGCGCGAAATCACCTCGCCGACGATGTTGCTGGAGGCGGTTTACGCGGCCGGACGCAAAGGGCTCTCTATTCAGCGTTACAAAGGCCTCGGTGAGATGAATCCGGACCAGCTGTGGGAAACCACGCTCGATCCCGACGCCCGTACGCTGCGCCGCGTCGAGATCAAGGACGCGCTCGAGGCCGATGAAATTTTCTCGACCCTGATGGGCGAAGTGGTCGAGCCACGCCGCGAATTCATCCAGAATAATGCCCTCAAGGTCGTCAATCTGGACGTCTAAGGTCAGCCGCGCCAACCATGGCCAAACCCAAAAAACCGCCGCGCAAGAAAGCACAGCCGAAAGGCGGCACCAAAAAGCCGAAAGGCGAAAAAGGCGCTAAAGAAAAGAGCAAGGGCGGCAGCAAAAAGCCGACCAGCGACGCCAAAGCAGCACCGCAAAAGCCGCAACAAAAAAGCAAACAACGGCGCAAATCACCGTGGCGCGAAATCAGGCTGGTCCTGATCGTGCTGATCTGGCTGTCCGTGCCGGCCGCCGGCTTTATTGCCTATGTCGCCCATGACCTGCCCGGCAGCGACAGCCTTGCGGGCCCGAAAAGCGCGCCATCCGTGACGCTTCAAGCCAGCAACGGCGCAACCCTCGCCACCTTCGGCAGCCATTGGGGCGAGTTCGTCACGGTGGCGGAGATGTCGCCGCTGCTGCCGCAAGCGGTGATCGCGATTGAAGACCGGCGCTTCTATAAGCATGGCGGCATGGATGTGATGGGCGTGATCCGCGCTATATGGCGCAACATCACCGCCGGACGCCTCAGCCAGGGCGGCAGCACCATCACCCAGCAATTGGCCAAGATCGCCTTTCTCACGCCGGCCAAAACGCTCAAGCGCAAAGTTCAGGAACTGTTTCTCGCTTTTCGCCTAGAGCGCGAATTTAGCAAAGACGAGATCCTCACCCTCTATCTCAACCGCGTCTATCTCGGCGCCGGCAGCTATGGCGTCGATGCGGCAGCGCGGCGCTATTTCGCCAAACCCGCAAGTAAGGTCGGCCTCGCCGAAGCCGCACTCCTGGCCGGTCTCCTGAAAGCGCCCTCGCGCCTCTCGCCGGCGCGCGACCTCGCCGCGGCGCACGCCCGAGCCGCACTGGTGCTCAACGGCATGGCCGAGGCCGGGTTTATCGCCGCCGAGGACGCCGCGCGTGCAATAAAGGCGCCGGCGCGCCTCGCCAAACAGCAAGCCGGCGCTGGCGGCGGGGCCGGTTATTTCAATGACTGGGTGAGAGCGCAACTGCCCGCCTATGCCGGGCGTGATGCGCCGGCCCTAACCGTGCGTACAACTCTCGATGCGCGCCTGCAGCGCGCCGCCGAGGCGGCATTGGCAACAGGGCTCAAGAACATCTCGGCGCGGGCCGCCGGCCAGGGCGCGCTGGTGGCGCTCTCGCCGGACGGTGCGGTGCTCGCCATGGTCGGTGGCAAGGATTACGGTGCCAGCCAATTCAACCGCGCCAGCCAGGCGCTGCGCCAACCAGGCTCGGCTTTTAAAACCATCGTCTATCTCGCCGGCTTCGAGGCCGGGCTAAAGCCGGATGATATTTTCGACGATGCGCCGATCGAAATTGCCGGCTGGGCGCCGCGTAATTATAGCGCCACCTATCAGGGGCCCGTGACATTGCGTAAGGCTTTCGCCGGGTCGATCAACAGCGTCGCCGTGCGCGTCGGCCAACATGTGGGCATCGGCAGTGTCGCCAAACTGGCGCGCCGTCTCGGCATCAGCAACGATCTACCGCCAGACGCCAGCCTCAGCCTCGGCAGTGGCGAGCTCTCGCTGATCGAGCTGACGGCTGCCTATGCGGCACTCGCCGGCGACGGTGCCCGAGCCCTGCCGCACGGCATTCGAGAGGTGCGCAACCGGGGCGGCGATATTGTCTATGGTCGGAGCGGCTCCGGCGCCGGGCGCGTCGTCTCGCCCGAGGCCGCCAGCGCCATGCGCGAGCTGCTCGCCGCCGTGGTGACGGAGGGCACAGGACGGAACGCCGCACTGCCGGAAGGGCTCGGCCCGGCATATGGTAAGACTGGTACCAGCCAAAATTTCCGCGACGCCTGGTTCGTCGGCTTTGCCGGCGATATGGTGGTCGGCGTCTGGCTCGGCAATGACAATGGCAAGCCGATGAACAGAGTCACCGGCGGCGGCGCGCCCGCAACCATCTGGCGCGACTTCATGACCCGCGCGCTGTCGCCCTAGTTAAGTATATTGCAAACGGCACCACCTTCTGGAGCACACGCACAGGCATACAAGGGCCTAATATCAGGCAGCAGGGTCGCGTACGTCCCACAGGCGCTTGGTGGTGTGCTGCTCATAGCCACGCCCGCCCGGGTAGCTCACCAGTTCGAGCTGCGCGCCCCAGGGGGTGAGAAAATAGCACCAATATTCACCCGCTTCGGCGCCGACATTGAGCGACGGCCCGCCCATAATCGTCACACCATGGCCGCGCAAATATTCCACCGCGGCAAAAATATCATCGACGTAAAAACACATATGATGGCCGGCATTATCTGAGTTTTTGGCCTGCTCCTGGCTTTTATCGGGCGCTTCATATTCAAACAGCTCGATATTGGCGCCATGGCCGCAGCGGATCATGCGCATGTTGGTAATCTCGGCGCGGGCGTGTACGTTCAGATGCTGCGTCATCCAATCGCCTTCTTCCACCTTGAAGGTGCCGAGTTTGTAGAGCTCTTCGCAGCCGAGCACATCGCAAAAGAAATCCACCGCCGCGTCCACATCTGGCACCGTCATGCCGTAATGATCCATACCGCGCATGCCCGGCATGCCGGGGCCACGCTTGTTCGTCATATAGGTACTACTGCCTTCGCTGGTCATTATTTTTCTCCTTTTTTATCCCGGCTGTCGGTCAGGCAGCGGGGTCACGTGTATCCCAGAGACGTACCTTCGTATGTTGCTCATAGCCGCGCCCGTTCGGATAGCTCACCAGTTCGAATTGGGCGCCCCAGGGGCTAAGAAAATAACACCAATATTCGCCCGCCTCGGCACCGGTGTTGAGCGACGGCTCGCCGAGTACCTTAACACCGTGGCGCTTCAAATGTTCAACCGCTGCGAACATGTCATCCACATAGATGCAGAGATGGTGGCCGCCATTATCGGAGTTGCGCGGCAGTTCCTCGCGTTTGTCCGGCGACGCATATTCGAACAGCTCAATATTCGAGCCGTGGCCAAAGCGGATCATACGCATATTGGTGATCTCGGCGCGCGGATGGGTGTTGACATGCTCCGTCATCCAATCGCCCTCCTCCACCTTGAAGGTGCCGAGCTGGTATAATTCCTGACAGCCGAGCACGTCGCAAAAGAAATCCACCGCCTGTTCCATATCCGGCACGGTCAAGCCGAAATGATCCAGGCCACGCATGCCGGGCAGGCCGGGGCCACGTTTTTTCGTCGCATAGGTACTGCTGCCTTCGCTCATTATCCTGCTCCCTTTATTTTCACGCTCTTTGGCTCGTTAAACCTTCTGAAGAACGTCGAAGCCCTCGAAATTGGGCGGGCCGAGATACATGCCTTCTTTCGGTTTGGCGCCTTGATGCGCCTTGCGGAAAGCCTCCGACTGGGTCCAGGCCTCGAAAGCCTCCCTGGAAGCCCAAACGGAATGAGAGGAGTAGAGCCGGTGGTCTTCGCGCTCGGGGCCTTTGAGTAAATGAAACTCGACAAAGCCCGGCACGCCCTTCAGGTGTGAATCGCGGCTCAGCCACAACTCCTCAAAGTCGCCCTCGCGGCCCGGCGCTACTCTGAAACGGTTCATGGCAATAAACATCTATCCCTCACTCCTTTGATCAATTTATGGGCGCTTGGCCCAATCCTGGCTGTCCATCCAAATCGTCACCGGCCCGTCATTGATCAGGCTCACCGCCATATCGGCGCCGAATTCACCTGTCTCAACGGTAATGCCTTGTTCGCCCAGAAGCGCGCAGAAACGCTGATAGAGCTCGCGCCCGAGTTCCGGCGCGGCGGCACGTGAAAAGCCGGGCCGGTTGCCGCGGCTGAGATCGGCGGCGAGGGTGAACTGGCTGACCACCAGGGCGCTGCCGCCCGCGTCCAATATCGAGCGGTTCATGCGGTCATCTTGATCGCGGAAGATACGCAGTTTGGCGATTTTGCCGGCCAGCAGTTCTGCTTCCGCCTCGCCGTCACCTTCGACGGCACAGATGAGAATGAGCGCGCCGGCATTGATCTCCCCACTGACACGCTCGCCAACCGTCACCCGCGCTTCGCTCACGCGCTGCACCAGCGCCCTCATGCCGGGTTGTCCTCAAACCAGCGCTTCTCTGCCAGCACCACCGAGGTTTCGATCTGGCGCTCCGGGATGGTCCAGTAGGTGCGCAAGAGGCGTTCTTTTTCCGCCATGCTTGTCTGTTGAAAGCCGTGTTTCTCGTAAAAGCGAATCGCCCATTCGGCGGCGGCCCAGGTACCGATCAGGAGCGGCCCTCCGGCCAAGCGGCTACATTTGCCAAGCAATTCGGCGCCAATACCGCGCCCCTGGGCTTCCGGATCGACATAGGCATGGCGGATCAGAGTCACATCTTTCACCCCCTGCACCCCCATCACGCCCTTGAGCGCACCGTCTTCCTCAAAAATCTGAAATTTGACTCCGGCGGCGACCTCATGGGCAAGCTCATGGCCCGGCATATAGGGCTCTTTCCAGCGGTCCGGTGGAATGATGCCGCGATAGGCCTCGGCGGCGGCGTTGATAATCGATAAAATCGCCTGATAATCGCTCTCAGCCGAGGCGCGTATCATGACTGCCGCCTTGTGCCCGGGCTATCCGCCGTAGAAGACGTTGTCGCCCAGTTCCTTCATCTCGAGGATCGCCTCATCGGGGCGGCCATCGGGAGTCTTGTGAACCACGGCGTTGACGACCTCGCCGACGACGATGTGGTGATCGCCAAGCTCGACGATTTCCACCAGCTTGCACTCGACCGCGGCCTGTGCGCTCTCGATGATCGGTGCGCCGGTCTCACCGGCAACGAACGGCTCGCCGCTCAGCTTGTGGCCGTCGACCTCGGCCGGGCGGAAAAAGGCAAAAGCCATAGCCTGCTGCCCCTTGCCGAGCATATTGAGGGCGAAATGGCCGGATTTCTTGATCACGTCATAGGTCACCGAATCGGTCTTGACGCCGATGGCAACAAGCGGCGGGCTAAAGGCGGTCTGAGTAACCCAATTGACGGTCGCCGCACCGATCTCGCCGTCATCCGCCCGCGTGGTGAGCACATAAATTCCGTAAGGAATCATGCGCAGCGCCGTTTTTCTTGTTGCTTCGTCCATTTTCCGTCTCCCTGCTAGGCAAATTGATGTGCACATATACCGCAGCCTTGACTGCAAGCTCAACGCGCAAGATTGACATCGCCAGACGGGCTCTGTTCCAACGCCGCTTTGCGGCCTATATTCCCGTGCAGAAAAATATCAAAAGGCAAATTTCACATGCGCGATTTGACGGGAAAAGTGGTTTGGGCGATCGGCTCGGGAACGGGCATCGGCGCCTCCGGTGCCGAGTTATTGGCCGCCGACGGGGCGCGGGTGATCCTCTCCGGCCGGCGCCGGGAACCACTCGAGGAAATGGTGACGCGCATCGAAGAGGCCGGCGGTGAAGCTTATGCGGAGTCACTCGATATCGCCGACGGCGAAGCTGTGGCGGCGCTCGGCGCGGCGCTTATCGAGCGCTTCGGCAGGCTCGACATCATGATCAACAGCGCCGCCATCAACGTGCCGAACCGCGAATGGGCGAATTACGAGGCAGCGAGTTGGGACAAACTCATAGATATCGACGTTAAGGGCGCGCTCTATTGCATGGCGGCGGTGCTGCCGCAGATGCGGCGTCAGCGCGATGGCCTGATCATCAATATCTCCTCCTGGGCCGGACGCTATGATTCGGCCATTGGCGGGGTTGCCTATACGGCGGCCAAGCGCGCCATGATGGCGCTTACCACCAACGTCAATCTCGAGGACGGCCGCAACGGCATCCGTGCTTGCGCCATCTGCCCGGCCGAAGTGGCGACACCACTGATCGATAAACGCGCCGAGCCGGTGCCCGAGGCGGTCAAGGCGCGCATGCTGAAGCCAATCGATCTCGGCGAGACGATCCTCTTCGTCGCCCGCATGCCGGCCAGCGTCTGCGTCAACGAAATCCTCATCAGCCCGACCTGGAACCGCGCCTATGTCGGCAATGATGAACCGGAAGAGCTCTTAAGCTGAGCGAATTTCGGAAATAAAGCTATCCATTTCACGGCGCAGCGTTTCCGCCTGTACAGAAAGTTCGGCTGCCGCACCATTCATCTGATCCGCCGCCGCACCAGCCTCGTTTACGGTATCCCGCACCTCGCCGATATTGGACGTCACGGACTGGGTTTCGATCGCCGCATTCTGAACGCCGCTTGAGATTTCACCGGTGGCGGCGCGCTGTTCCTCGACCGCCGCGGCGATGGTGGTGGCGATTTCGTGAATTTGATGAACCGTTTTACCAACCCCGTCGATCGCCGTTACCGCCTCGCCGGTGGCGTTTTGAACGGCATTGATTTGGCTGGAAATATCTTCCGTTGCGCGGGCGGTCTGGCTGGCAAGGTTTTTAACTTCATTGGCCACCACGGCAAAGCCTCTGCCGGCCTCGCCGGCGCGCGCCGCTTCGATAGTGGCATTGAGGGCGAGTAAATTGGTCTGTTCGGCAATGTCGCTGATAAGTCTTACCACTTCGCCGATCGATTGCCCGGCTTCGGCCAAGCCGTGAACGGTTTCGTTGGTTCGTGTAATTTGATCCACGGCTTCGCGGGAAATAGTACTTGAACTCTCCACCTGACGGGAAATCTCACCAATTGAAGCTGTGTCCGAATTTCAACATTGCCTCAACTCTGCTAATAATTTTGCTGGCCGCTTATTTTTTTACGACAAACGTCAATGGATGCGATGAATTACCGAGCAGTAAACAAGGCTATGAGTTTCGGATTGGCTAACTACGGAATACTACGTACTTACTTATACGATTGCGATCCGTGCCACTATTGAGCATTGGCAATAAATGGTTTTCCTGACTGACATTGGCGCTGCGGCGCTACGCTGCCTGCCACCGGAGACAGCACACGATTTGGCGCTTGGATTATTGCGGTGGAATTTGATTTCTGCGGCGGGGAGCACGCCACCACCTTCTCTGCACAGTAAACTGTGGGGGCTAAACTTTATTTCGCCGCTTGGTCTCGCGGCGGGATTCGATAAGGATGGTGTGGCGCTGCGGGGGCTTTACCGCCTCGGCTTTGGCTTCATTGAGGCCGGCACGGTGACGCCGCGCCCACAAACCGGCAATCCGCGCCCGCGCCTGTTTCGCCTCACCGCCGACGGCGCCCTGATCAACCGCATGGGCTTCAATGGAAGTGGTCTTGACGTATTTACAGATAATGTAAGGCGCGCCCGCAAACGCGGGCTCGCCGGACCGCTCGGCATCAATATCGGCGCCAACCGCGACAGCGACAATCGTGCTGAGGATTACGTCACCTGCCTTAAGCGCCTGGCGCCGCTCGCCGATTACATCACCCTCAACCTGTCCTCGCCCAACACGCCAGGCCTGCGCTCGTTACAGGAGGGCGAGGCCTTGCGCCGCCTGCTCGAGCGCATGGCCGAGACCGTGGCCGGATTGGAAAAGCCGGTGCCGCTGCTGCTCAAGCTCGCGCCCGAGCTTGAGGGTGCCGCGTTGCAGGAGAGCGTGCGCGCTGCGCTTGAATTCAGCCTGGCCGGGCTGATTCTTTGCAACACCACGACAGCGCGCCCGGAGTCCTTGCGCTCAGCCGCAAGGGGCGAACAGGGCGGCCTCAGCGGCGCGCCGCTGTGCGCGCCGGCCCTAAAGATGATGCGCGAAGTCTATGGCCTGAGCGAAGGCCGTTTACCGCTGATCGGCGTTGGCGGCATCGCCTCGGCCGATGACGCCTATACCCGCATCCGTGCCGGCGCCTCGCTGGTGCAAATCTATACCGGGTTTATCTATCAGGGTCCGCGCCTGATCGACGACATCACGTCCGGTCTTGCCAAGCGCTTGAAAGCAGACGGGTTCGAACATATCCAACAGGCCGTCGGCACAGAGACATGAAGCTGCACCTGACCGCGCTACCCGGGATATTCTGTGTGGTCCGCCAGGATAAGGACGCGGCGCTGCCGGATTGGTTCTCGCTCAAATCACCGCTCGCCTGCGCCTGCCGCACGGCGGATGAGTTATCGCTCTTATCGCCGCAACAGGATGTGCCGGCAGCGGTGCCGGGTGAGCGGAATTTGCGCGCTTTTAAAGTGGCCGGCCCGCTCGAATTCACCCAGACCGGTATTCTCGCCGCCATCGCGGCACCGCTCGCCGAGGTGGAAATTCCAATATTTTCGATATCCACCTTCGAGACGGATTATGTCCTCGTTCCCGCCGCCCGCTTCGAACAGGCGGCGCGGGTTCTGTCAGTGGAATTCAGCGTCTCAACCTAGAGCAAATCACCATCGCAGGTGATTCTACCTGCTCGGGTTTTGCTCTAGGCGGCGTCGATCTCCTGGCGGATTCGCGCCGCCGCCTCAGCCGGATCCGTGGCGCTGGTGATCGGGCGGCCGATCACCAGGGCACTGGCGCCGGCGCGCACCGCCTCGCCCGGCGTCATAACGCGTTTCTGATCTCCGCTCGCGCTGCCGCCGGGGCGGATGCCGGGTACGACGATATCGAAGCCTTCGCCGCAGGCGGCGCGGATCGCGGTGATCTCGCGTGGGCTTGAGACGATGCCGTCGATCTCCGCCGCGCGCGCCAGCTCGGCCAGACGCACCACTTGCTCACTGGATGTGCCGGCGACGCCTTGCTGAGCCAAATCGCTCTCGTCGAGGCTGGTCAATACGGTGACGGCCAAGAGGCGGGGCGGCGCCAATGACAGGCGCGCCGCCTCCTCATGCGCCGTTTGCCTTGCTGCGCGCATCATCTCCGCCCCGCCGCCGGCATGGAGGGTAAGATAATAGGGTGCCAGCGGCGCCAGGCTGCGGATCGCACCGGCCACCGTGTTGGGGATATCGTGCAGCTTCACATCGAGGAAGATCGGCACGCCTAATTTGGCAATATCGCGAACGCCCGCCGGCCCCTGGGCCGAGAAAAACTCGAGGCCGAGCTTGAGCCCATCCACCGCGCCGGAAATGGATTGCGCAAGGCTACGCACCTTCCCCAGGTCGGCGCTGTCGAGCGCACAGAAAATTCTTGTGTGTTTGCCGGTTGCTTCTATCATCAAGCTAGATTATTCGGTGTTGGCATGAGCAACAACGCTTCTCATATCACGGCCCGCGCGCTGCTGGATGCTGGTGCCTTTTTGATCCGCCCGAATGATCCCTTCCGGCTCACCTCCGGGCTGCTTGCACCTTTCTATATCAATTGCCGGCTGATTCTCGGCCATGAGCAAGCGCGCAAACAGATCGCCGATGCGCTGGCCGATGATGTCGGCAAACGCGGCGCGGAAATTGTCGCCGGCGGCGTTACCGCCGGCGTGCCCTTTGCCACCATGGTAGCCGACCGGCTCGGCCTGCCGCTCTGCTATATCCGCCCGCAGCCGAAGAGCCACGGCACCGGCGGGCAGATCGAAGGTGGCGACGTGGCCGGGCGCAAGGTGGTGCTGGTCGAGGATTTGATTACCACCGCGACCAGTATTGTCCTCTTTACCAATGCCTTGCGTGTGGCGAACGCCACCATCGATCATGTCTCGGTGGTCTTTGCCCGCATGACGGACGCCGCCCAGCCGGCGCTTGATGATCTAAATCTCAGTTTGAACGTGCTGTGCGATCTGGAGACCCTGCTCGACATGGCCCAGGAAGAGGGCGTGGCATCGGTGGCGGAGATCGCCGAAGTGCGCGCCTTTCTCCAAGACCCGGAAGCCTGGTCGGCGGCGCGTTAATCGGCCACCACGCCCTTTACGATTTCTCTGCCAGGGTCTTGGCTCCATTCCGCCATGGAACCGTCATAAAGCCGCGCCGCATCATTGCCGAGCAGCGCATAGGCGACAAACCAGCCGAGCGCGGCCATATGGCCGGTATTGCAAAAACAGGTGAGCGGCTCCCCCGCCGTCACATGCGCCTCAGAAAACAGCTCAGCCAACACAGCCGGGGTTTTAAAGACGCCATCATTGGTGAGGCCGGTAAGCGGCAAATTCCGCGCCCCGGCAATGGTGCCCTTCTCGCGCATAAAACGCGGGCCGCGGGCGCCGGTGAACTGGCTTTCGGGGCGAAGATCCAACAATGCACCGCCGGCTTGCTGGGCGCTTATCACATCTGCCTTGCTCGCAACCAACGCCGGGCGGTACGACGCGGTAAACATCGCCTTCTCATGGTTTACCGCGCCGCCTTCCAGAGGTGCGCCCGCAAGCGCCCGATAAGCCGTCATGCCGCCATCGAGGATCGACACCGCGTCATGGCCGAGCAACTTAAAAGTCCAAAAGACGCGCGCGGCGCTAGCCATCTCGACGGCGCTGAGGCCGCGCGCCACGATCACAACATGCTTGGTGTTTGAAATACCGAGCTGGCCGAGAAGCCGCTCCAGATCGGCCACAGGCGGCAGCATGCCGGGCGTGCCATCCTGGCCGGTGACGCGCCAGCCGGCGTTGAAATAATCGCTGTAGACAGCACCCGGAATATGCCCGGCCTCGAAATCGGCCGCTCCGGTGGGATCCTCTAGAGTCGACCTGCA
>JGI24913J38484_100477_pt1 | contig 30482 bp, 36 predicted proteins | sample LinPfosmplate1_FD_38484 | JGI IMG/M metagenome (IMG submission 38484)
TCGAGCTCGGTACCCGGGGATCCCACCTGCATGTTACAATATATTTGATTCTATGGATTTTGAACGAGCCCTCACCGACTATCAGGCACAATTAAAAGATCTGGAGCAAAAAATCGTCGCCCCCGAGACTTTGGCGAACCCAAAAAAGATCGAAACGGTGAACCGAGAGTATCAGCGTGTGAAGAGTATTGTTGATATTGGCGTCCAAGTCGTATCATTACAGCAAAACCTCAAAAATGCTAAAGAGTCTCTTGCTGATGACGATACCGACATCCGAGAACTGGCAAAAGAAGAAATGCACGAAATTGAGGCAAAGCTCCCCACAGCTGAAGAACAATTCACGCTTGCTCTGATCCCACCAGACCCGATGGACGATAATGATGCCATTATCGAGATTCGCGCCGGAGCCGGAGGGGACGAAGCCGCCCTATTTGGTGGTGACTTATTCCGCATGTATTCCAAATTTGCCGAAATGCATAGTCGCAAAGTCACGGTCATGTCTCAAAGCTTAAATGACCTTGGTGGAGTAAAAGAGATCATTTTCGAAATGAGCGGGGCAGGCACCTATGGAAATATGAAATATGAATCTGGTGTTCATCGTGTTCAGCGTGTTCCAGAAACAGAAAAGCAAGGCCGCATTCACACGTCTACGGCGACTGTCGCTGTTCTTCCAAAAGTAGAAGAAGAAGATATTCACATCGATATGAAGGATTTAACCATTGAAGCAACAACTTCTACCGGTGCCGGCGGGCAAAGCGTGAACACAACCTATTCCGCTATCCGTATTGTTCATATTCCAACGGGAATCATGGTGTACTGCCAAGAAGAGCGGTCGCAGCGCCAGAATAAAGATCGAGCACTAGAAATTATTCGAGCACGTGTTTTTGCGTATGAACAAGAAAAGAAACACAAAGAAGAGCGAGAAAAACGTCTTAGCCAAATTGGTACCGGTGACCGCAGTGAAAAGATTCGTACTTACAATGTGCCACAGGATCGTGTAACAGATCATCGCATTAAAGAATCCTGGCATAATTTACCGGGAATTCTAGAGGGAAATATCAGTGAAATCCTCACCAAGCTTAAACTCGCCGATCAACAGCTTTAATATTCTTATGGAGGGGACACACTTAGTCACTATTCTCGAAGCACTTGCCTGGGGTGAGAAGCAGCTTAAGAGCACTGCACATGAGAAAAAACAATATGAACCGAATGCAAAGCTGGAGGCCCAGCTGCTTTTGGCACACAGTTTAAATAAGGGGAAATCTTACCTCATCGGCCACCTGGAAGACCACGTTTCTGCAGCTATTTGGGATCGCTATCAACGTCTTGTGCATCGCCGCAAACGCCATGAGCCCATTTCACATCTCACCGGAAATCAGCCCTTTTATGGAAGAGATTTTCTTGTTGGGCAAAATGTTCTAACACCGCGAGCTGAAACGGAGCAATTGATCGACCTGGCCCTTTCGCGTATTCAGAATCGATCACATATCGTTGATATAGGAACTGGATCCGGCGCAATCGCTGTGACCATGGCTGCAGAAACAAAACTACCCGTTATTGCAATCGACACCTCTCTCAATGCTCTTCAAACGGCAAAAGCAAATGCCTTGAAGCACGCCGTAGACCAGTTGATCGATTTTCGACACGGACACTTGCTTGACCCTTTCTTGGATGGACACCCCGGCGCAACGCATCTTGTACTGCTCGCGAACCTCCCCTATGTGCCCGCCAATCAAAAACATGAGCTAGATCCAGATGTCATGCATTACGAACCTCATGAAGCACTCTTTTCAGGCGTAGATGGTCTGGAACTGATTCACGAACTTTTGGAAACGATCGCAAAACAAAAAGAGGCCATCGCCCCGCATATTGATGCTTTTTTCGAAATTGACCCAAGTCAGGTTGACGCGCTGCAGCACCTTCTTCGTGACCTTCGTCTTCCTGGTGAAATCATCACCGACTACGCAGGCCGAGCACGATTCCTTTATTTATCGCTCTCGTAAAGTTCAACCTGGTCAAGCCCATCTACGACTTGAATCCACGTCTTTCCTGCATTCATTGAGACCTCATACCCGTTCGTGGTCAGAATCCGAAGTTGTCCATCGTGACCATCTTTTTCCCATATTCCCAAAAATCCCTCTCCATTTTGTAAAACATATGCATCTCCGGCACCAACCGTAAGAAGCTCTTTTCGCCCAACCGCATCGATCGTTCGAATATCTGTCGCGAGAACAATCACATTATCAACCCAAATCTCCGCCTCATCTTCCATCAACATTGGATAGGAACCTTGATATCGCTGATATTGATTACGGCCCACATCGTATTCCCAGCGCACATCATATGTTGAACCATCGGCAAAATCCACCGCTGCGGAAGAGTTTCCTCTTGACTCCCTATCGTCAAATTCCCAAAAAGTATATTCCGGTTCACCAAGCTCGAATTCATCCAAAATCCCACGCAATAACTCTCCATCCGTAAAAACATTATGAGGTGCGTAGCGCCCACCCCATGTTTGTCGGTAAAAATATTCTGATTCGAAGAATTGATTTACATCAATCACATCTAGTTCAGAGATCAGGTCTAGCGCTTCCGGAGATCCGCCAACATGTGTATAAATCGCATCTATCCCAAGCGCCCAATCTAGGTAGTAAGGACGAGCTGAACGTACAGGACCAAGCTTTTCGGCTGTGGTTTCTTCGGTGAAGAATGTAATAAAGCGAGGAATGCCAGCCTCAACAGGTGCCTCGATCACCAGGAATGCCTGATCAACCCCAACGAGGGGCCATGCGTCTGCTGCATTTTCCACCATCACCGCGAATACCTGTGGTAACTCACTCATCTTTTCCTCGATTACCTCTCCCGTCAAAGGATGCCGCGCATCAGGCTTGAACACTTCAACCACCTCACTTACATCAACGACCTCAAACTCCTGCAATGCCGTAAGCACAATCATGCCAATACTCACCAATGGCAAGAAAAGCAAAAGCCAGGATACGCGATCCCAGCTTTGCTTTTTTTGACTTTTACGCTTTTTCTTCAGCATCTTCCCCCTCTTTAACTTCTGACTCTTCTCCCTCTGCTTCTGCCGCTTCTGCAACACCATCAACAGGAGCTTCATCGAGTGCTTCCATTTCTTCTGATGTTCGTGGTGCTTGAACACCTGCGATCGTACGTGTTTCCGTCGTCATAATTTCAATCCCTTCTGGAACAATAAGGTCAGAAACATGAATCGCGTCATCGAATGTCTTCAATGTTGATACATCTACTTCAATCACTGCGACAAGTGCTGCTGGCAATGCGCTTACCTCAACCTCATCCAAGGTCTGCAAGAGCGTACCACCAAGTTCCTTTACCGCTGGAGCCTCACCAACCAAGGTAAGACGAATTGCTGCATCAACCTTCTTTGTAAGGTCGACACGTCGCAAATCTACGTGCGTAATGAAATCTGTAAGAGGATCGTACTGAATCTCTTGGATCAGCACAGGATGCTCTTGTCCATCATGCGTAACGGTAATCACAGAACTTTCACCAACTTGGTTATAGAGCTTCTGAATTGTATTACGATCCATGGTCATTGAAATAGGATCCGTTCCATCACCATACATGATTCCTGGAACCTTTCCTTCTTCACGCAAGGCATTTGTTGCGCGACCTTGCAAATCGCGTTTTTCTGTTTGGAGTGTAAGTTCTGCCATAATTCTGTTTGATTTGGCCGTATTTCACCTAATTTCAGAGAAATTGTCAAGCCTTTTTTGGATAAACCACTTATCGTTGCGCTATTGTAGCATATTTGACGGCGATAAGTCCGCTGGCCGTTGACGAATTGCAACCGAAAGAAGCACGCCAAGCATAAAGAAAGACATCAAGAGCGACGACCCTCCATAGCTCACAAAGGGCAATGCAATCCCAGTTGTGGGCAAAATAGCAAGATTCACCGCAATATTCACCGCCATTTGCACAAAAAAGGCTGCCAAAATTCCAATAATTAAAAAGGTTGAGAAATGATCACGCGACACTTGCGCGAGCCGTAAACCACGCCATAAAAAGAGGGCGATGGCAGCAAAAAGCACAAGCACACCAATGAATCCCAGTTCCTCGGCAATCACTGCAAAAATAAAGTCTGTTTGAGATTCTGGAAGAAACTTCAGTTGGCTCTGTGAACCAAACCCAAGCCCTCGACCAAACCACTGACCCGAACCGATGGCAATTTTTGCCTGCAACACATTGTAACCACTATCGAGCGGATCAAGTTCTGGATTGAAGAATACGCGAATACGTTCTTTTTGATACTCAGCGAACAAAAACAGCCATCCTATCAACACCATGAATGAAGCCGAGGCTGCCAATGCTGCCGCATGAATCCATCGTAAACCAGCAAAAAAGACGACAACGAACCAAATACCAACCAGGAGCATGGCACTTCCAAGATCAGGCTGCAGAGCGGTTAAAAAAGCGGGAACAGCCATCAACAAACCACTTCCAATCAATTCCTTCCAACCGAATTTCCGACGTGCGTATTCACTGAAGTAACGCGCCAACTCGACCGCTAGGGCAAATTTCATCAACTCAACCGGCTGAAAAGAAACCCCAAAAAGCACAAACCAACCCGTTGTTCCACGCAATGTCGTTCCAAAGAGCAGAACGGCAATCATGAGGATGATTGAAATAAGATAAAGAACGCGTCCATAATTGCGCCATTGCACATAATGAAAGCGCATTGCTGCCAATCCCGCACCAAGCCCAAGTAGGAGAACAAAAAGCTGTCGACGCACCAAAGCGAAATCTGATTCTCGACCAAGCTCCACCGAATAAATCGCTGCGATACCGAATCCAAAAAGGACAACAACGCTCAAAACGAGTAGCCAATCAATGCGAACCAACATCTGTTTCCATGAAATACGTGCCGCCATAACCGCATCTTCGCACAAAATGCTTTTCGATTCCACTGCGCAGCCACCTTGACGTAATAAGAAAATACTGGTTGACTGTCGCCACACCCCACACGGAGGCTTCATGCCGCTGGTTCATATCTTGAATTACACCGACCTCGGGAAGAGGAGGTGGCAACAGATCGCTGAGGACATGCGGCGGGCAGGGTTCCAGACCCGTGTCCCCGGCCTGACCAAGCTCGGAGACATCACCATCACACTCGGCCATCCTCGTCTGCTCGAGGACGATCTGACCACCATCGTGATCGTGACGGGCTTCTTCGATCGACCGGACCGCAGCAAGGCAGACCGGGACCGATTTGCCGAGGCGATTGGAAGCCTGCTCGCGAACAGACAAGGCGTTTCGAGGGTGGAAGTGATCATGCCCCGATTCGACCCCGAAGTCGACACCTACTGGACGAATGACAAGTAGCTGTTCGATCCATCTAGACAGGCTCCAGGCGCTCACAGAGTGCTAGGGGCCTTCTATTATTGGTCTGAAGACATTGACATTTGCTCGGAAAACGCGTAATTTCGATTTACACCCCGTTCATTCAGGACACCCAATGACAAAAACGCTGCTCGATGACCCAGGAGCCATCTGGGTTCCACACTTGGGCGACTCGGAGCCCGCAGGACTCGCCGAGCTCGAGGAATGGATCCTCGACGTGGACAGCCGCCGCTACCCGCAGCGTGAGTGGTGCGCAATGGTCTGCATCCGCGTGCTTCAGCGTGGGCTCGGTCTGACCGAGACCACTCTGCCAAGGCTGTACTTCGCCGCCGTCAGTGCAGGCGTGTACGTTGAGTCCCGTGAGAACGAGAACAGTCCGGTCACTTCCGTGAAGGGGGCATTGCATGTCGAGCTGACCGCCTTCGTTGGCAAAACGCTCGAGCGCAAGGTGGAGTACCACGAACTCACGCTCGACGGGCTCACCCAGCACATCGATGCAGGTCGCCTTGTGGTGGCCAATGTCTCGGGCACGATCCGCACTCCGGATCTGCACAAGCCTGAAAAGCGCAATGGCCACTTCGTGGTGGTCTACGGCTACGAGGTGACGGACGGAGTCGCCTATATCCTCTACCTTGACTCAACCGGACTCGTGAAGCACGGAACACACCTTGGCCGCACGCCGGCCAGTCGGTTCGAGTGCTTCTTCAGTGGCCGCGCGATCTCTGTCCCGGTGGACTGAGTCGCACGCACGCCAGAACGCCAAGATCTCGCCTTCAAGGCGAGATCACTTTCTTTAAAATACCAATAGACCGAGTGCAAAAAAATACCCTAAAAACCCACTAAGTTCATCAGATACAAGGAATGGGTGTCGAGCAAGGAATCGCACTAAAGGTACGGTAACGAAGGTTGACGAGACCCATGACGCAGTAGCTGTTGAACTTGGGTAGGTTTAAAACAGCCCTTCACTCGTATCGATCTCGTCTCGATAGTCGAAGAGGTCGTCGCCTTCAAGATCGAGGTAAATATCTTCATCAAAATAATTCATCATCGGTATCAAATTAATGGTCGCCGTTGATGGGAATGCGCCAAAAAAGTTCACGGTTACTGCACGCGTTTCGTCCGGTTCGAATCCAGCAATACTCGCAATATTCACTGCGTCTATGCGCCCACCGCGCTCCAGCTGCACCAGAAATTGCGCTGAATAGTAACCATACGGACTATCATTGGTTAGCTCGAATTGTGCGCTTCCGATCTGGTCATCAGCAAGCGTAACTTGTTCATATCGAGCCGTTTCGAGTGTAAACGCATTGTGATCCGCCATCCAAATGGCACTATCCAAAATCTCGCCATGATCAATGCGGTGCCATTCAATATTCGTGATTAACACATTGTCACTAGACGGGTTGCGATCAAAATCTACACCGAGTGCCACAATGGGACGCACCTCGGAAGGCAATATAAACCCCTCCATAAGATCGGTCTCTCCGGCGCTACTCGTAAATTGATAGTCGAAACTTGCCCACCAATCCGTATTTGGATTTTCAACCTCAACAAGAAAATCATAACTTCCGTCCCCATTACTGAAGCTTTGCACACTTCCCGTAAGGAGTGATGATGCCCGATGTGCAAATCCAACCTCACTCTGTGTATATGTATTCAGTCCAGCACGTGCGATTGCTTGCCGATCTTGAAATCCTCCAAAAGCTAGATAGTAAACGAGATATCCAACAAAAAGACCCACAAGAATGATGTCGATCACCGACCAGACAATCAAAATAACCCGCTTAAAAAGTGGTCGTGCATTGGTAATGGCTAAATCGCGTCGATAGCCAGACTCGACTTCTGAAAGCGATTCTTGTTGTCCTCCAAAAAGGTCCATGTAATCGAGTATATCACGTGGAAACACGCTTGTGACACCTTGCTGTGCATGGTAAAATAGTTGCACTATGAGTAAGAAACAGGCGAAAGAGAAGAAGGCGTATAGCGCCCAAAGTATTACAGTATTGGAGGGATTGGAACCGGTTCGAAAGCGTCCGGGAATGTACATCGGGTCAACAGGACCACGAGGATTGCATCACCTTATTTGGGAGGTGGTCGACAACTCATTCGACGAAGCCATGGCAGGTCATGCCTCCAAGGTTACGATTCGATTACAGCCAGACAGCTGGATTCAGGTAGAAGACGACGGTCGTGGAATTCCTGTTGATACGCATAAGGGAAAGGGTATTTCGGCGCTCGAACTTGTGCTTACCAAATTGCACGCAGGTGGAAAATTCGGTGGCGAAGATAGTGGATATAAAATCTCTGGTGGATTGCATGGTGTTGGTGTTTCAGTTGTAAACGCGCTTTCTACCGACCTAGAAGCCATTGTTCACCGTGACGGAAAAATCCATCAGCAAAACTTTAAGATCGGTCAGCCTCAGGGCAAAGTGAAAGAAATTGGAAAAAGTAAAACAACGGGAACGATTATTCGTTTCCATCCCGATGCCAGCATTTTCGAGACCATCGATTTTGACTATCAGACCATTGTTGACCACTTGCGTCAGCAGACGTATTTGTCTGCCGGTATTCATGTTGAGTTAATCGATGAGCGTGGTGAAACGCCTATCCCTTACGGATTTTACTTCGAGGGAGGAGTCAGTTCATATGTACGCCATTTGAACGCCAAAAAAGAAGCTAAGCACGACAATGTGTTTTACGTACAAAAGCAGTACGACGAAACAGCGGTTGAGGTAAGTGTGCAGTACACCACCGAATACCATGAAAACGTAAAGTGTTTCACTAATAATATTACGAACCCAGACGGAGGAACACATTTGGCTGGTTTCCGTAGTGCCCTTACGCGTAGCTTAAATAGCTATGCACGCGAAAAGGGATATTTGAAAGAAAAAGACACAAATCTAACGGGGGACGACACACGTGAAGGTTTGACGGCTGTGATCAGCATTAAAGTCCCGGAACCTCAATTTGAGGGTCAAACAAAAGGAAAACTTGGAAACCCAGAAGCACGTACTGCCGTTGAAGCCGTATTCGGAGAAGCCATTCAGATTTATCTTGAGGAGCATCCAAAAGATGCAGAAGCAATCATTGGAAAATGTCTACTTTCTGCACGTGCTCGTGCTGCCGCTCGTGCCGCTCGCGATACGGTGATGCGAAAGGGGGCACTGGAAGGACTTATGCTTCCCGGAAAACTTGCTGACTGTTCAAGCAAGGATCCTGCGAACTCGGAACTATACATCGTAGAGGGAGACTCGGCTGGCGGATCCGCCAAGCAGGGACGTAATCGTAATTTTCAGGCAATCCTTCCATTGCGTGGAAAGATTCTAAATGTAGAACGTGCACGGCTCGATAAACTTCTGTCGAATAATGAAATCAAGAATCTTATCATCGCACTTGGGACGAGCATCGGTGAAACATTCACCCTTGAAAAGCTCCGCTACGAACGCATTGTGATCATGACGGACGCGGATGTTGACGGAGCACATATTCGTACGCTTCTACTAACACTCTTCTTCCGCTACTTCCCAGACTTGATCAAAGAAGGACATGTCTTTATTGCCATGCCCCCCTTGTACCGTGTGCAGGTTGGAAAGAACTTTAAATATGCGTACACCGAAGAAGAGAGAGAGGCGGCCATCAAAGTGCTGACGGCTGAAAAGCTTGCAAAGAGCAAAAGTAAAGCAAAGAAAGAGGCTGCACCACAAGAATCATCAGATGATGCTATTGAGGCAGAGGTTGTAGAGAATAATGGGGTAAAAGTAAATATTCAGCGCTACAAGGGTCTTGGAGAAATGAACCCCGATCAGTTGTGGGAAACAACCATGGATCCAGAACGACGCATGATGAAGCAGGTGAGTATTGCAGATGCGGAGGGTGCCGATGAGATTTTCGACATCCTTATGGGAAGTGAAGTTGCACCGCGAAAGAAATTCATTCAAACACATGCGAAAGACGTTGTGAACTTGGACGTATAGAACAAAAGAGAGCCGTTTACCTGTCGATGGGTAGGAAAGGCTCTTTTTTGTTTACGGCATGTCATCCTGAGCGAAGCCGAAGGAACTATTTAGAGGTCCCTCGACAGGCTCGGGATGACAACTTTAAATGAATCGCCATTTTAAATAGTGAATCTTTTTTCCTTCTTTTAAGAACTTCTTTTCAAAATGGGTCTGTACGCCGTAGTGATCGTCTAGATAGGGGGAGTTGTACAAATCATTCATATCGATGACCACCTCAATATCCTTTCGCTCACCTAAAATAGCTAAAGTATACGAATAACCAAATTCAGAATCCGTTTTTAAATGCACAAATCCACCAGGTTTTAAGAGCTTTTGATACCGCTCTAAAAAGTTTGGATGTGTTAAACGTCGATTCGCTTCACTCTTTTTCGGTCGGGGACCGGGGAAGGGGAGCCAAATTTCCGCAATCTCCCCCACCCCAATATGATCCTCCATACGCTCCCCTCGCATGCGCAAAAATCGAACATTCTGCAAATCATGTTCAGTTGCGTAGTTCGCTCCATACCAAATCCTCTCCCCTTTCAAGTCCATACCAAGAAAATTCTTCTCGGGAAATTGCTCGGCTAATCCGACTGTATATTCCCCTCGTCCGCAGCCAAATTCTAAAATAATGTCATTTTTATTTCCAAAGACTTCATTCCATCGATTTTTTGTTGTACCAAAAAGCCCCTTCCCTTCTTCAAGGATGATGTCTTTTGAGGCATTTTCGTTAAATCGGATGAGTTTTTGGCGCATATAGCGGTAAAGTAGCACAAGGGATAAAAGTTATCTAGTTGTCGAGTTGTCCAGCCGGAAGCTAGATAACTAGAATACTAGATAACTTCCTCTCTAAAGAAAGAAAGCGCCCCACCGGAAGCAGGGTCACTTCCTTGTGGAGCTGCTGGTCAGGCCGCCTGGACATCGATGACCCGAGCCCGCTGGTGATTCAGGGCTTCGATCGGATAGAGCTCCGACGCGTCGATGCCGAACATCTGGCCATCGGCCCAGATGACCCACCGCTTCGTTGCATCGCTCCGACACGTCAGGACCTGAAGGGGGACCCTCCGAGGCTTGCTGTCGTAGTTGATGTCCAGTTCTTCTTGGTCCCGATGCTGAACGGTGTACTGCCCCGCTGGCGTGGTGATGCGATCACCTTCCTGCAGAGCTATGAATGCTTCACGTGTGATCACGAGGTCACCTCTTCTCTAAATGTGTGATGTCCGAAGACAGGTGGTTTTAGCATAAAATACTTGCCTCGTCAAGTCCAGCGCCGACAATTTATGTCCCAACGAAAATACCGCCTCGTCTAGGCAGTATTCCCACCCAGCCTTGGCGGCTAGTCTTCACATGGCACGATCTTCAGGTGAAGCACCCAATCGTACTGCATTCCCATGCACCCACTAAGACCGTAGGTTTTCAACCTTCCTTCGTCAGCGATGCAGCGAGCAATGTCAGAAAGCGGGTTCCCTTCGATGTCCTGAACCGTCTGCAATTCCCAACGCGCTTGTTCGGGAAATAGACAGGCATGTTCCTTCTCCCTCTCGACACCTCGCAGCATATTCGAGGACAAGATCTGCAACCACTGCACCGCCCACTCCATCTGCGAACGAATATGCGCCGGCCAGACCTTTTTGTGCAGAGGAAAACCGACCACTCGTTGCCAAGGCCCAATATCTCGTCGCATGGCAAGGTAGACGATATTGCCATACTTCACGCGCGTTACTTGCACATGATCACCAGCCGTCAGTCCCAACGGCACACCAAGGCCGCTCGTCTCGACCTGCTTACGCGGGTACACGATCAATCTCCTTTTTTCACGTTGCCTATCTAGCTAACTACAGAAAACCCCCGTCGTCAAACAAAAAGAGCCATAAAGGCTCTTTTTGTTCTTGCGTATCAGGAACTACGCAACCTCTTTAATCTGTACCGCTTCCCCATCGATATCAGCAATCACTTGCTTGATGGTCACTCCAGGATACGTTTCGGACAATGTTGCGGCAGCCTTTGCAAGCTCGGCTACATGGTGCCCCCATTCTGCTTCTCGGCTTTCAAAAGCATCTCGCCCACCGTATCCACCGCAATCCGTGTGGTTCATAAGAACGATCGTTCCAATGTCGTGGAGTTTTTTTGAGAGTGCCAGTTGCCCTTCAACGGCCTTCCCCATACTTCCATCGTTGAGGTCTTTTGCCGCTCCGGCGATAGAAATGATGTCGACATCATTTACTAAATTCTGCTCAGCAAGCCAAGCTTCGATCGCTGATTCTAATCGGAAATCCATGCAACGCACGAGCGCTGCGGAACATGTATGTGCCATAATTCAAGTTAATTTGAACAAATTCTGCCGCAAGATTAGCATATTATTTTGTTCTTGAAAAGCAGTACGACCACCCCGAGGGGCAGTCGCAGTTGTGCTTGACCGAGCCGGCCTAGGCGGCCGCGAGCTCAGGAATGCTTGCGTGGAAGGCCTCGATGTCCTGGGTGCGCTCCATGAACTCCCTGAGCGTGACGACTTCGTACACGCCCGCACGCGTGTCGCCCGCTTCGCCGTGCATGAGGTACACGACGTCGAACAGCATCGGACACCGCTCGTCAGGACGTTCCGCCTCCCATCGGTCGCTAAACCAGTGACTGACCATTTCGTGATCAGTGTCAATGACCTGGCGTTCCTTCGACAGGTCGGACTCGCTGATGGCGCCGCAAGTGGTGTGGCTCGCGAACACGACCTTCTGCCGCACCTCCGAGTCCTTCTGGTGGATCTCGATGAACCTGCACAAGTGCCACCACAACGTCTCGAGCAGGTGCTCAGGCGCGTTACCGCGCAGCACCTCGGCGGCCATGTGCACCGGGCTGACTCCCGAGATGTTGTCCCAGCGGATGTTCGTCACCTGTTCCGGTACCGGCAGCTCGCGCTGAAGGAACGCCTCGTGGAGACATGCCTGGAGACACGCCGTCAGACGCCCTTCACTTCCTCGTGGATCTCCGCAACCAGCCACGACCGTATCGGCCTTGTTGGCACCAGAATATCCCCCCTTTCTATCACACATTCGCCCTCCAAAGAGCCTTGCACGGCGCCAAGATTGACGCTCGTAACGGCGCAATGGTAGTTGTTTATGGTCAAATTGTCAATGCAAAAAAAGAAGAAGCCCGCCGTGCAGCGAGCTTCTGCTCTGCTGCCCTGACGGACTAGTCGATCTTGATGTCGCCAGCAACTTCGACGACGCGGAAGTGCAGCATCCAGTGCTGGGAGACCTGCTCAGCGAGGTCAGACAACCAATCACCCTCCACGATCTTTCCATGAAGAGCATCCAGGTCATTGCCTGTCACCTTGCTGGTCGTCTTGAAGTGCTTGAGCGCCGTACCGACCGGAAGACAGTACCCGATCATGCTGGCAGCGTTCATCACCTGCATGATTGCTTGTAGTTTTGGAGGATCCCCGACGTCGATTAGCCGAATCTCCAGACGGCGTTCTTCCCCGTCTCCCCGCTGCACGGTCAGATAGACCCCGCCACCAAGGCGATAGCTGAAGGTCAGCACCTCTCCAGGCTTCAGGTCACAGAATGGTCCTTCGGTTTGCCTGTAGGCCCTCATCGTCACTCTCCCCTTGATTTGCAAGCACTGTGGCTTAGATAAATGTTCTACTCCGAAGCTAGCACGGAAATCGCTCCGTGTCAATACAAACAGATCTCTCGTCTCCACTCGGGATGGTGAAGCTGTAACTAAAAAGAGCCCTATCCATATCGAGCGGGAGGAAGAATGGGATTCTTCCGAGTCAGCTGAGTCCTACCTACCGGCAGGCAGGCGAGATACCTAGCTATTTGCTAGGCCTCTCGATTCTCTTCGTTCACTCGAGGTGGTGAGCTCTTTTTCTAACTACGTACTACGTTCTATATACTCTGTCGAGTTTCCTCAAAATACAACCCCAGGTGTTTTCCTGCACCAACCCACCAACACCAGGGGATGATTTTTCTGCGCTATCTCACCTTCCCTACATCTCGATACTTACCTTTCTTTGCCACTTTGTAGCGTGCAAGTTCGCGTTCCAAGTGTACCAAAGCATCGGCATACGCAACGTCACCCTTCTCCCGTGCTTCTTGCAATCGTTGCTCAGCGAGTTTCTTTGCCCCTTCTACCTGTTCCAACGTCAGCTCGTCTGATCGCTCGGCCGTATCAGCAAGTACAATTACTTCGCTGTTTGATCGTACTTCTAAAACTCCCGTTGAAACCGCAAGTAAGGCATTTTCCGATCCGGTAAATCGCATCTCTCCAGCCTTTAAAAGGGCCACAAGCGGAACGTGATTCGGTAAAATGGTCAATTCCCCCGTTTCCGTCATAACCGAAAGCGAGTCCACCGTGTCTTCAAAGACGATGCGTTCTGGAGTTACAACTTTTAGAGAGATTTTTTGCATAAAATTTTGTTGGTGGGATGATCAGAATTGCCTTAGATGTCGTTGACTCGCGAGGAGCGGAGTAAGACGTACTTAATGGTACGCAGTCGAGCACCGCAGCGAGGAGACGGCAGATGAAGTAATTCTGGTTACTCCCCTTTTACATCGTCGATTGACCCTTTCATGTAGAAGGCCTGCTCCGGTTTATCGTCATGCTTTCCTTCTAGAATTTCCTTGAACCCTCGTACGGTTTCAGAAATCGGTACGTATACTCCAGGTGAACCGGTAAACTGCTCAGCGACGTTGAATGGCTGAGAAAGGAACTTCTGGATCTTTCGAGCTCGTGCAACCGTCATCTTGTCTTCCTCGGACAACTCATCCATTCCAAGAATGGCAATAATGTCCTGCAAGTCCTTGTAACGCTGCAATACGCGTTGAACCTCTAGGGCAACATTGTAGTGTTCTTCTCCAACGATATTTGGATCAAGAATGGTTGAACTGGAATCCAACGGATCAACCGCTGGGAAAATCGCTAGCTCAGCAAGCGAACGTGCAAGCACCACCGTCGAGTCGAGGTGAGCAAAGGTTGTCGCAGGCGCAGGGTCGGTAAGGTCATCCGCAGGCACATACACCGCCTGAATCGAAGTAATACTTCCATTCTTTGTAGACGTAATGCGTTCCTGCAGCGCTCCCATTTCTGTTGCCAAGTTTGGCTGATATCCCACAGCAGAAGGGATGCGTCCCAATAGGGATGACACCTCAGATCCAGCCTGGGTAAATCGGAAAATGTTGTCGACGAACATCAGTACATCGCGATTTTCTTCATCACGGAAATACTCTGCCATGGTTAAACCGGAAAGCGCCACACGTGCACGGGCTCCAGGCGGTTCGTTCATCTGTCCGAAGGTCAAAACCGTCTTGTCGAGCACGCCCGATTCTTTCATTTCATAGTAAAGGTCATTTCCTTCACGTGTTCGTTCTCCCACACCAGCAAAAACAGAATATCCACCATGCTCTTTCGCAAGGTTGTGAATCATTTCCTGAATCAACACCGTCTTTCCCACACCGGCGCCTCCAAAAAGACCTGTCTTTCCACCCTTCAAAATAGGGCAAATAAGGTCGAGCACCTTAATTCCCGTTTCAAACACCTCTACTTCCGTTGACTGATCAACGAAGGCTGGCGCTCCACGGTAAATTGATGACTGCTTCGCCTTCTTCAGATCTGGCTTTCCATCAATCACCTCACCCGTCACATTAAACATACGACCAAGCGTTTCTGGTCCTACGGGAACATGAATTGCTTTCCCCGTATTCGTTACTTCGAGTCCGCGCTGCAATCCATCCGTTGAACTCATCGCCACGGTTCGTACAACACCGTTCCCAAGCTGCTGAGCAACCTCAAGTACAAGCACTGAATCATCCTTCTTAACCTCTAGAGCTGTTTGTAAATCAGGCACGTCTTCTTCAAAACGCACGTCGACAACCGCTCCAATAATTTGTGAAATTGTTCCGTTTTTCATAATATTTGATTTGTTAGGGAGAATCTGATATTTCATCAGATTTTTTCTAACCAGTCATCCTGAGCGAACGAAGGCTAGATCGTAGTGAGTTGAAGGATCTTACTCCAATGCTGCTTTACCGCTTGAGATCTCGGCGATTTCCTGAGTAATGCTCGCTTGTCGCAATCGGTTATAGGCGAATTTCAGTTCTGCAAGCATATCCTTTGCTGAATCCGTTGCATTTCTCATCGCCATCATTCTTGCTGCATGTTCCGATGCGGTTGATTCGAGCAATGCCTGGTAAATCATTGTCTCGACCAATCGTTCCAGCACCCGATCGAGAACTTCCACCGGGCTAGGTTCAAATGTGTACTCGTTCGTTTTCTCTTTCGAGACTTCTTCTTCTGAACCTTTTACCTCTCCCAGCCCCTCTTCCGGCTGCCCGAGCGGCAGAAGGTCGAAGATGCGTGGCTTTTGCGTAAGTCCCGAGATGAAGTCGGTATACGCAATCTTCACCGTTTTATACTTCCCTTCTTGAAAGGCATCCAGAGCCATTTTTGCCATCGGGAGAATATCCTTGAACTCCGCTTTGTTCGACAAGTTTTCGAAGGTTGCAATCACTGGCACCTTTTCTCGTTCCAGCGGCGCGATTCCACGCTTCCCTACCACAATGGCATCGTAGGGCACGTCATCTTCCCGAATGGTACGCAATGTCTCTTTCAAGATATTTACATTGTACCCACCCGCCAATCCACGGTCGGCAATGAAAAGGATCACGAGCTGTCGCTCTGCCTGTTCGTTTTGCTCAATAAGGGGATGCGTTACATCACCTGTTGCCTTTGCAATCGCATCGATCATTTCCCACGCAATCGTCGCATAAGGCCGTGTGGCCAAAACAGACTCCACTGCACGCCGCATTTTTGAGGCAGCAACAAGCTCCATCGCTTTCGTGATTTTCATCGTGTTCCCAATGGATTTGATTCGTCGCTTAACGACTTTTGGATTTGCTGCCATACAATACGTGGTTCAAGCCGATTAGAATGTTTGCTTAAACTCTTCTACGAACTTCTTTAGCTGTTCTTCCGTTGCTTCTTCAAACTTCTTACTTTCTTGAATTGACTTCAGCACCTCAACCCCAGTCGTTTCCATGAAGTGCACGAATTTCTCTTCGAACTCCCCAATACGATCAGCATCAACATCGTCAAGCATTCCCGCATTCAATGCGTAAATCATAATCGCTTGTCGATCAAAACTCATTGGAGAGTACTGCTTTTGCTTCATCAATTCCATGGCACGCTTACCACGCTCCAACTGTTTCTTTGTTGCATCATCTAGATCCGTCGCAAACTGAGCAAAAGCTTCAAGTTCTCGGTACTGCGCCAAATCAACTTTAAGCGTTTTTGCCACAGACTTCATTGCCTTGGTTTGCGCCGCAGATCCAACGCGAGAAACCGATAGTCCCACGTTCAATGCCGGTCGCTGCCCCTTGTAGAACAAGTCACTTTCAAGATAAATCTGACCATCTGTGATCGAAATCACATTGGTTGGAATATACGCTGACACGTCACCACCCTGTGTTTCAATGATTGGCAGTGCCGTAATGGAACCACCTCCAAAGTCCTCATTCAAACGCGCTGAGCGTTCAAGAAGACGAGAGTGTAGGTAGAACACATCTCCAGGATATGCCTCACGTCCCGGTGGTCGACGAAGAAGAAGTGAGATTTCTCGATACGCCCAAGCATGCTTGGAAAGATCGTCATAAATCACCAAAACATCTTCTCCTTTGTCCATGAAGTATTCCGCAATCGCACACCCCGCGTAAGGAGCGATATAAGAAAGCGATGCAGGATCCGATGCTCCCGCAAGCACAATCGTTGTGTATTCCATTGCTCCCGCCTCTTCCAGTCGGGCGGCAATCGTTGCAATCTTTGACTCTTTCTGACCAATCGCTACGTAAATACACTTCACGCCCTCACCCTTTTGGTTAATGATCGTGTCGATGGCAATAGCTGTCTTTCCTGTTTGTCGATCACCAATAATCAACTCGCGCTGACCTCGCCCAATCGGAATAAGCGCATCAATCGCTTTAATTCCAGTGTGCATTGGGACGGAAACGGACTTTCGTGTAATCACTCCAGGAGCAACTTTCTCGATTGGTTGGTAATTATCAGAAATAATTGTTCCCTTCCCATCCAAGTCTTCCCCAAGTGGACTAATCACACGTCCAACAACTTGGTCATTCACCGGAATCGACAAAATACGATCCGTTGCCTTCACCGTGTCTCCTTCTTTAATTTTATCTGCCACTCCGAGCACGATGGCTCCAATGGACTCTTCTTCAATATTCAAAGCAACACCCATAACAGCACCTGGGAATTCCAGAAGCTCCATGGATTTTACATTGCTCAATCCGCTAATACGTACCACACCATCGGCCACCGAAAGAACGGTTCCGATCGATTCGACTTGTGCGTCGCTTTTAAATGCCGTCACTTGCTTTCGCAGTTCGGCAATAATGTCTGATTTTGTTGCCATAGATTAATGCCCTTATGCGAGCGAGCGCGTTAATTTCTTAAGTGATCCTGCCATTGACCCGTCAATGATCTTGTCGTCGAGGCGGATCACCGCTCCGCCGATCAATTCCGACTCTACCTTAGTTGTAACATCGGCCCCTTTGGCGATCTTTTCGATGGCGCTGAGCGCTTCAGCCGAAAGTGCATGTGCACTATTTACCTGAATCGTTGCCACACCATATTCCTCCTTCCATACACCTTCAATCGCTTGTTCGATTTCTCGCCAACGATCTAACATGCGGTGTTCGGCCAGTAAAGAAACGAATTCCTTTACCTCGTCTGTGACTGATTCTTGACCCGCCGTGGCTTTGACCAGAATCTCTGCAAGTTTTTTTGCATCGAAATCCATAGCCTAGGTGAGTTTTTCTACCATTTCTTTTGCGAGCTTTTGTGATGCTTTCTCATCGACTTGATCAACAAGGATCGATTCAACCGCCTTTACGGTAATATCCACAATATCCGCTCGCAATTCGACAAGCATGGAAGCACGTTCATCAGCTAATTGCTTCTTGGCTTTTTCAACCACGCCTCGAACCTCTTCCTTTGCAGAAACAAGCATTTCCTCTCGGCGAGATGTTCCTGCTTCATGGGCCTGTTCTGCAATTTCTTGCGCTTCTTTTCGTGCGGTCTTCAGAATGTCGTCGCGTTCTGCTTCGACACTCGTCATGCGCGCATCAATTTCCTCCACCTTCTTCATACTTGCCTCGATCTTCTCTTTCCGTTCATCAAGCATTTTGACGACCGGCCGATAGACGAATGCCCACAAAACAGCCAAGACAATAAGGAAATTAATCAGTTGCGCAACAAAGGTAGGAGCATCAACACCAAATTGACCCGCAACAGCTGCGACGGGGTTCTCTGATTCTTGTGCCACCTCGGCATGCGTCTCCTCGACGCCTTCTGTTGTTGCCTCGTGATCGATATCTTCTTCGTTTATCTCAGTCATATTTGTGTTCTACAAGTTTCGGCCTTTACCTGCTTAGAGAGTAAAGGCAATAATCAACGCGTAAATAGCAATCGCCTCAGCAAAAGCCATTCCAAGAAGCATAGGAACGAATAGTTTCCCTGCAGCTTCTGGGTTACGCCCAATCGCTTCCATAGCTCGCATACCGATCAAACCGATAGCTAAAGCTGGTGTAAGACTTCCGAGACCAATCGCGAGAGCCTTTGCAAATAATTGCATTGTTTCTGCATCCATATGTTATGTGCATTAAAGATTAACGTCGCGGGCAGAGCCTAATGTTGCTCAGCCTGCAGCGCAGTACCTTCAATTGTTTCATGTTCATGTGATTCATCGTGCTCTTCATCATGCCCGTGATCGCTACTTGCCACAACAAGGAATGCCAATGTTAGCATGGCGAACACCGTTGCCTGAATGGCCCCCACCAAAATCTCCATAAAAATGAAGGGGATAGGAAGAACATAGGCAAATAGGCTCAACATGACATGTAACAGGATTTCTCCCGCGAAGACATTACCGAATAATCGCAAAGAAAGCGAGAGCGTTTTTGCAAATTCTCCAACAATTTCAATGAATCCGATCCCAAATTCTACAAGCGACACAATGAATGCCATCGGTCCCTTCTTCAAGGAAAGGAAGATCCCACGGAAATTGATGAATTGGCTAAAGTGCTTAAACCCTCCTTTATAAGCGACACCTGCGATATGAGTCGTTAAAATCGCCGACACTGCGATTGCCAGCGTAAGGTTGAGGTCGCTTGTTGCAGGTCGAAGTAATGGAATAAGTTCTAGATGACCATGAATTTCCTGCCAAATTCCGATCGAACCCGTTCCTGGAATCAATCCAAGCCAGTTCGAAAACAAGATAAAGAAGAAAATCGTCGCCACAAGTGGGAAAAATCGTCGCGTCTTCCCTTCGTCTTCCGTCACTTTTTGAATCTCCTTCATGGAAAACTCGATCAATGCTTCGATCACATTGTGAATTCCTTTTGGAATCAAACTCTTTCGCCGACTTGTAACAAAGGCAATAATTGCAAAGAAGGCCACCGCGATCCAGGCATTCACCATCGCATTCGAGACCGTAAATCCACCAATATCAAAAAGAGACTCTGCCGCCAAAGGAATCCCAGAGAATGCCAATGGAAGATTATTCGCTTTTTTTGTTAAGTTCTTCGTAAGCTGCCGCATAATACTTTGCCTTTTTGTAAATCATTGCTGCCGTGATCGCAAATGCGATAATAAGCGCAATGGCTAATACATCAAATTTCTTTCCGAAATACGCTGCCAGAAGGGCTGGAATTGCGATTGTCGCCCCAAAATCTGCCGCAATGCGAATCGCAAGAGAATAATAGGTGTATTGAGGCTTCACAAGCGAATATTTCAGGTTTCGGCGTCAGTGTACGGGTCTGTAATGCCGTTGTCAAACCCCCCTCCCTTTACATAATTTATTTTTCATGTATCAATCAGTGCGAAAAAGCCTATTTGCCAATGCGATAAAGATATGCTAATCTTTCCCCAGTTGGCCGCAAGGGCCATTTTTAAATCGTTTGAAGAAAGTGCACTATGAGTGCTGGAAATAAAACCACTGTTCTCGGATACTTCCGCGAAGCCAAGCAAGAACTTGAAAAAGTGAGCTGGCCTAGCCAAAAGGAAATCATTTCTTATTCAATTATTGTTATTATTGCAACGATCATTGTTGCTGCCTACTTCGGGGCAGCTGACTGGGTGCTTCAAAAAGCCCTCGCTTGGATCGTTGGAATCGCAAATTAAACTATGGCAAAACAAACCGCCAATTATGGTCGCCGCTGGTATGCCATTCACACTTATTCTGGGTTCGAGGAAAAAGTGATTGAAAACCTACAGCAGCGTATCGATACAATGGACATGGAAGAGAAAATCTTCGCTGTTCTTGTACCAAAAGAAAAGAAGATCAAGATCAAGAATGGAAAGCGACGCATTGTAGAGGAAAAGATTTTCCCAGGATACGTACTCGTCGACATGATCGTGACCGATGATTCTTGGTACGTGGTGCGAAACACACCAAATGTAACTGGATTCATTGGAACCGGTACAACCCCTACCCCAATCGCCCAAGAAGAAATTGATGCATTGATGAAGCGTGTTGGTGTAGATGAGCCAGAATTCAAGCTCGATGTCGCTCTAGGCGACCCAATCGCTATTACCGATGGTCCTTTCAAGGGTCAGCAAGGAAAGGTGGATGAGGTGGACGAACAGCGTGGAAAGGTAAAGGTTCTCGTATCGATGTTCGGTCGAGAAACACCTGTGGAGCTCGATTTTCTGCAGATCAAAAAGGTGTAGGTTTGCACTGCGCTTCCTCGAACCGGCTGTTGACGAGGACATTGTCGTCCCAGCCTGCGGCCTCAGTTTATTCTTTAGAATTTAATGGAAGATAATAAACTTCCGGCAGCTTCTTGGAAACGCAGCACAAACCTGGAATTAACGAACATAAAAGAGCCCGCGGGGTTCTTTTATGTTTTAAATGATATACTCGAGATATATGAAAAAAGAACATATTCTTGTTAATGGTCTTGTCTTGATAGCTATTGTCGTCGTTGGAATCTTCTTCTTTGCAAATGGTTCTGAAGTAGCCGAAGACATCGGCATTATTAATCCGTACGACTGTCATGAATTAATACAGGGTGAAGCGCTTGAGGGATATATAATCACTCTGGATATTCCATGTGAATGGACCAGTGAAACACTAGAAGATGGCGCACGCCAACTAAGCTCAGTAGATCAGCAATTATACATCAAGTGGCCGGCAGCGATCAGTACCGAGCAGATCTTGAACGACGAAATAGATACTGATTTACGGCTCAGTGCTGAAACAAGATATCGCTTCAATGGTGAAAAAATTCATGCTTGGATTGTGCCCGATGGCGATTATCAAGTTATCGTAGTCGGCATTCCGTTCCACAATCAATACGGCCGAGAGGTTGGCTATACCGAGCTCAGCCTGCATTACGGACCAGATGGTGACGGAGGGCAGTTGGTGGACATTCTCGGAAATGGATACTTGGTGGGGCCACACACGACAGAATAATACTTTTATAATTGAGGTGGCGCGCGAACGAGCCCAAACGGGCTCTTTTGTGTTTATTTTGAGAAAAGCAGTACCGCCGGGCAAGAAGCCCGACGGTAGTAGTTGCTGTAGCGCCCTAGGCGCACGTCCCCTCGGGGACACGAGGCTTCTTTTATCCATTCGGGCTAGACAACTCGACAACTCTCGAGGCCAAAACCTTGACATTTTCCCCTTATTTTGGCACAATCCTCGCATAAATAACGATGTAGTCGCTTGGGTCAATTCCCAAGAATCTACTTAAATACAATATCGTATGGCAGGAAAGCCAATCATGACCGTCATTAAGGTACAGGCACAGGGTGGTGCAGCAACACCAGCGCCTCCACTTGGACCGATTCTTGGTCAGCACGGAGTGAACATTTCTCAGTTTGTCAACGACTTCAACGCAGCCACACAAGAACGCCGCGGAGAGCTCGTTCCTGCTGTTTTGACCATTTATGAGGATCGAAGTTATAGCTTTATCCTTAAAACAGCTCCCGCATCTGATATGATCAAGAAAGCGGCAAACATTAAAAAGGGTTCAGGAAAGCCGCTCACCGAAAAAGTTGGAAGCATTACAAAAGCGCAATTGAAGGAAATTGCGGAAAAGAAATTGCCCGACTTGAACACAACAGACGTTGAACAGGCAATGAAGATTGTTGCAGGGACCTGTCAGCAAATGGGCGTCGATATTAAATAACCCCCTTCTCTATGGTTAAGCAATTCCTTACCAGTCTCTATTTCATCGTTGTTGCAGCCGTCACAATCTTCACACTCATGTTTGGAGCCGTGGATCTGCTTTCAGCAGGGCTGAAGACTTACGTCTTTACCGCCGCAGATGTTCCAAGTTACCTGGAGACATGCGATACCACAGACATGCGATTCCCCGTTGAAGAATTCAGCGATGCGGCAGCGACCGACAAAGAAGGAGAATACATTGCAAGTTGTGAATCACGCAATGAACAGTCCATTGAGCGATACCATCAGCAGAAAGCAGAATCGGCTGTACAGAGTCTTTCCATGATTCTTGTATCGCTACCGCTCTTCCTTCTTCACTTCCGTGTTGTTTACCGAGATTGGAAGAATGAAGGAAAGCCCGTTAAGAAAAAATAAATAATCGAGGGAGCCGTAAGGCGTTTGCACCTCTAAAAACATATTATGTCAGGAAAACGATTCAAGGAGGCACAGAAAAAGATTGAGAAGAACAAGCAGTACTCCGTTGAAGAAGCGGCAGCCCTCGTAAAAGAAAATGCGAGCGCAAAGTTCGATGAAAGCGTTGAAATGCACTTTCGCCTAGGGATCGACCCAAAGAAAGGTGAGCAGCAGATTCGCGGAACCGTCACCCTTCCAAACGGAAGTGGAAAAACAAAACGTGTTGCCGCTTTCGTAGACAGTTCGAATGAAACAGCAGCAAAAGCAGCTGGAGCAGACATTATTGGAACTGAAGAATACATCGCCGAGATGATTCAAAAAGGAAATATCGACTTCGATGTTGCCATTGCCACACCAGCCATGATGCCAAAGCTCGCAAAAGCAGCGCGCTTGCTCGGACCACGTGGATTAATGCCAAACCCGAAGACCGATACCGTTGGAACCAATGTCGAGAAAATGATCAATGATCAGAAAGGTGGGAAAATCGCCTTCAAGAACGATAATACATCCAATGTCCACATCACCATGGCGAAAGCAAGTTTCGAGGCTGAAAAGTTGGTCGAGAATATGCAAACGGTGATCGAGGCAATCAAGAAGGCGAAACCTTCTTCATCCAAGGGAATCTACTTCAAGAATGTATCCGTGACCAGCACCATGGGTCCTGGAATCAAGATCGATACGTCAGAGCTGTAAAAAGCTCTCGCCGTAAATAAAAGAGCTCCTTCGGGAGTTCTTTTGTTACGACAAAGCCGGCTCCGAAGAACCGACCCGGAAATGATATTGCCCCGGACCCTCCTTTCGGAAAGCCCGGGGCCTTTTTCTCTATGCCCCTTGTGGAGCAGTTTAGGATCAGTGTTTTTCCCGTCTCATGGAGCTCAGCTAAGAGCATCTACAATCTCAGGAATGATGCATGCGGTTTTTTAGGGACCCGCCAAACCTCTCTTCCACGCTATCCCTGCTCCCGATTGGCGCAGGACGTGTTCAGTGGTTGGCTCGATGGCGCCACGCATTCGCGCATCGACTTGGCTGCTTACACCTCGGCTAATATTTTAGTCGGGGAAATTACCACTTCCACTGTTTATTATCATAAAAAAGACCTTTTGTCAATCCTCCTTCGCCCTTTGGGCTTCGGAGAGACAAGGCCTTTTTTGTGCTTTCTTGGCTAAAGTTAGTAGTTTATGTCATCTCGAGCGAGCTGAAGGCGAGTCGAAAGACCCTATTAAAGAGTTCCTTCGACAGGCTCAGGATGACATGTTACTCCGTCTGAAGAAAATGCTTCCCTAGTTTTGGCCCTGTTTGCTGCGTATAATTGTTTCCCAGAGCCCCATAACTCTCTTCTGCCGTCTGAGTAAGCTTTTCATAAACCATTTCGCAGACAGGCTGACCATCGCGCAGAACAAAGTCATTATCATGCGTAAATACCTCCAAAACTCCCTGCCTTCCCATAATTTCCCCATTTTCACCAAATCCAAACCCTGGATCAAAAAATCCTGCATAATGAGACCGGAACTCCCCCTTCGAAACATCGTAAGCGCTCATTTCTACCGCATAATCATTCGGCACGCGAATCGCTTCTTTTGTTGCTAAAATATAAAACTCATCTCGCTTTAGAATCAATTCTCCATTCGTTGGCCGTGGAATAGGCTCAAAAAACTCGTGAGGTTCATGATCACGACGCACATAATCCAAAACACGGCTGGTGGTTGGTGTACATTTGTACCCAATAATTTCATGCTGTGTAAGGTCGATCGTCATCGTAACCCCCTCCTGTCGTGTTTTATGAGGCAATGTAATCCGCGCACCCGTTAAATCACGTAGAAGACCATACTGTTCATCAAGAGCAAGATACTCATCGGGGTTAAGACGTGCCGTCTTCCCAAAAAATCGCATTTGATTCAATCGTTCGCCATGCCCAAGTTTTACGGGAAATGATCGTGGAATCACTTCGAGCCATAACTCACCAATATACCCGGCAGGAACATGATCAAAACTCGATACGCCATTCACAATCAAACGCGTCTGCAAATTTACACGACCACTTGAAGACTTATTATTTGTGCTCGCGTGCAAAAACTCTGGTAAATGCAAGGACTCGTTCAATCGAATCCAGTAAATTCCGTTTAGTTCGAGTGGCTGATTCAAGTTCGCCGGAAATAAAACAGCTTCTTTTAAAATGTCCCGCACCTTTTCGCCGCGGCGTGGCAAATAGCTTCCGCGCATACGATAAACTTCGCCAGAGAGCGACAAGTCCATACTTGCGGGTTGCAAATGTTCTTCTCGCCCTTCTTGAATAGCCCCCTCACGCATCAACATGCGGATGTCTTGCATTGCCAGTGCCCCCGTAATCTGAAAATCATTCATACTCATTCAATCTATTTTCACGCCTACTTGATCACCTTGTAGTGCATAACCGATGTTGCCTCGCTAAGCACCTCGGTATTAAGCAATTCCCACTCATCCTCATCCAGCTCAAGCGGCACTCCCTCGCCTAGTACAGCGGCCTCTCTTGTGAGATAGACGTCATCCACAAGTCCTTGGTGGAAAAATTGATTGTAAAGCTTTGCTCCTCCTGCAAGAACAACCCCTTCAAGCTTATCTTCTTGCTTAAGCCGCGCGATCAAATCGACAGGCTGTTCGCTGGTGAACTCCACCATGTTTTTTATTTCGAGCCAGCGGTCAGGATGACTCGTGATCACAATAATCTTGCGGCCCATGAGTGGCTTTCCAATGGTTTCCCAGGTTTTGCGGCCCATAATCATGGTGCCGATTTCTTTTGTCTTCTTCACGAAGAACTTTTTATCTTCTCCACTGGTCCACTCCAAAGAAGAAGCATCACCAGCAGTAGCAATGAATCCGTCCGCAGAAATAGCAATAAGCGCAGTGACCTTCATAGAAAAATGTGAGTGTATTAAATGGCTATATCAAATTTAATGCGAGGGTAGCTTTCGTAATCCGTTAGAACAGAGTCTTGATACTGCCAATTGAAAATCGAATCAAAAGGATCTGTATCAACGGTCGGAAGTGGATATTTATTCACATCTCGTGAGAGCTGTTCTTTCGCTCCCTCGACATGATTTACGAACAAATGCACATCTCCAAGAAAACCAACAAGCTTGCCTTCTTCCAACCCAACTTCTTTCGCAAGTAGATGGAGGAGGAGGGCATAGCTCGCAATGTTAAATGGCAGCCCAAGCATTGTATCAACAGAACGCTGATTCCACATCAAGTTTAGTTTTCCATCAATCACCGTCACTTGGAAAAGGTAGTGACACGGTGGCAAAGCCATTTGATCGAGCATCGCTGGATTCCACGCAGAAACAATCATGCGGCGATCATTAGGATTGGTACGCAGCGTTTCAATAAGACGTTTTAGCTGATCAACCCCCTGCCCTTCATAATTTGTATTGTAGTCTTTGTACTCGGCATTAAAGTGGCGCCACTGGAACCCATAAATAGCTCCAAGGTCACGCTCCTCGAGCATCCGCTTTTTTGACTCATCATCGTGGCCGTACGGAGCCTTTTTTGGGTGGGCCCATTCATCCCAAATGTGATTATTGCGATTCAACAACCACTTCTTGTCGGTAATTCCTTTAATGAAGAATTCGAGTTCAGAAGCAACCAAACGAAAAGGAACCTTTTTCGTCGTCAGGATTGGAAACCCGGTCGACATATCGTGCTCGAACATTGCCCCAGCAATCGTATAGGCCTCAATTCCTTGACGGGGCATCTTCAACACACCTTCGTCTAGAATTTTTTGTACAATTTCGTGATAGTTCTTCATAGGCGTTGCTACAGAAAAGTCTGTGCGCAAGCATGGCACGCACAGACCTCCTTCGAATCTCTTGTGGATTCGTCGAGACTTAATCTCGTCTCTGTTCGCAGCTTAGCAAAGCGTTTCACACGCCTCCATGTTTTCATGTGGACAACTCTTCTCGACCGCCGCTCAACCGTTTAAGATAGGATCGAAATCACTTTATGAAAATAAATATTCGACGCACACATCCAAAGGCAATTCTGCCGAAGTATCATACGGCCGGTGCTGCCGCTTTCGATATTCACCTTATTGAGGACATCACTCTTGCTCCACGTTCAATCAAGGCAACGACTACGGGTCTTGTGATCGCTACGCCAGAAAATTACGTACTCGTTCTTGCATCTCGATCATCTAACCCGCTAAAAAAAGGAATCGACATGGCAAATAGCATTGCGATTATCGATAGTGACTACAAGGGAAACGATGATGAAATCTTTTTACAGTTGATGAATGTCACCGACGAAGTTGTTGAGCTAAAGACGGGTGATCGTGTCGCGCAGGGAATGTTCCTTCCCGTGCAACAAGCAGAGTTTGTAGAAGTTGAACAAATGGAAGCAGAAAACCGCGGCGGCTGGGGATCGACGGGAGCGTAAAATAAACCACCCCCTGGAACAACCGCGGTTGTCAGGTGGTGTGCTGTGAACAAGGCTAGCGTCGAAGCTAGCCGAAGGTAAGGCAGTATGCTTCGTAGCGCTTCACGTGCTTTGCATGCACCTTCAGACGAACCTCTTCCATCCAACTCTGAGCCAATTCCTTGACCAGGTCATCGAATGTCGAAAGATTGTCCATCGGACCCGGCGGCTTCGGACCGCGCGTATCCGAATCTTCCATCTGCCAAGCAACCTCCTCCTTAGACCACTGCACCGAGCTACCGTCGGAAATGAGGCCGCTGATCCGGTAGCCGGAAGGCTCGAACCTGTCGTTCCCCATACCGAACGACAGCTGTGGAAGTGTTTTTTTGTGGGTGTGCGACGACAGATCATACGCCCTGGGCAGGGCATAGATATGAATACCGCTGCCCGTCTTCTGGACGACGATCTGGATATCTGCGTACCCTCGAGGGTACCCATTCGTGTGGGGTTCGAATTCCTTCGGAACCCAAATCTCTACCATTAGTTCTCCTTTCCCCCCACACTGCGTGAGAGGTCTTGAACGTATCGCGAAACCTCATCCACGTCAAACCTAAACATGTTACAATAGTCCATATGCCTGAAGATACAGGGCGCTACATCGTCATCGACGGAATTACGGGTAGCAGCAAATCTACGATTGTGGAGGAAATGCGAAAGTGGTCACAATCTTGCGGGCATTCGATCTTTGATTTAGACAAGTGGTGCAAGGAATATCACTCCATTCCTCGATTCGAAGAATTAAACGATATGGATGTGATTTTTGCCAGCGAACCTACCACGGCGCTCATCGGAAAAGCGATTCGCAATGAGCTCTCCCACGGCGACAAGTATAGTCCTCACGAGCTCGCGCATGCCTTTTCCTTGGATCGTCACATTCTTGCAAACCGGCTTATTGTTCCAGCAAGAAAAGCAGGAAAGCTCATCATTCAGTCACGCAGCGTTTCTTCATCGATCGCCATTCAAACGATGATGGATGGTGGCCCAAGCCTAGAAGAGCTCCTTGCCTTGCCTGGAAATGCCTTCTGTCTTGAACATGCGCCTGATCACCTCATTCTTACCCACATTCCTCCGAGTGTGGCACAAGAAAGACTGGCAAAGCGCAATCATGAAGACAAAGGCGTATTTGAAAAAATGGATCTGCTAAAAAAAGAAGCGGAAGTTTACTACTCGAAAGACTTTGCCGAAATCTTCACCAGCCGTGGAACACGCGTACATCATTTCAATGCAAATCAATCCCTGGAAGAAATGACGGGACAAGCCCATCAACTTATCAATTCTCTCTTGACCCATTGTTAGCCCCCATATGAAACTCATCTCCATTAGCCAATTACTCGATCAAACCTGGGAACTGTACACGCAACACTTCCCTCGTTTCATGCGGATTACCTGCTGGCTCTTTATCGGTTCCATTTTTCACCTTGCCTCCCTCTTCCTGGCTCCCGAAGGACGCGAATTAACCTTCCTTGCAACACAGGGGCTTTTGAACGCACCACAAATCATTGGACTTATTCTAAGTGTTGTAGGGATGGGAGGATTATTTGCTTTGATCCGTCTATGGGCACAAATGGAGGTCATGCAAACAACAGATGCGCTACAAAAGAAAACAAGCGCCACTCCAAAGGACATCCATAAACGCACCTGGAAATTTGCCTTTCCCTTTTTAGGGATCAGTATCGTGCGAGGGCTTATTTTCATCATCCCCCTTGCGGTGATCGCTCCCATGTACATCTTTACTATTCTAACGTTTACCGCAGAAAACTATATTCTTTGGGACACCCTTGAACAGCTCTGGGGATTCTTTGGATCCATCGCCGGACTCATTCTTCTTGTTCTTCTAGGAACATGGTTCTGGTTCTCTAGCTTCGTTCTTCTGATCGAAGGAAAAACAATCGGTGCATCGCTCCGCCAGGCACGAGCACTTGTACGAGGTCGATTCTTTGCGACCCTCGGACGACTTCTTGTGCCAAAAATGCTCTTCAGCTTTGTTGTTATCGTTTTACAGATCATCCTCTACGTTCTACTGGCCGTACTTCTTACGAACCTCCCTGGACTTGGAAATAGTCTTTACAATGTCATTGCCTCGATTATTGGAAACCTCGTCTTCATAGGAAGTCTTGCACTTACCATCCCGCTCTTTATTAGCGCTGACTACCTCCTTTATGACAGCCTCCGAAAAAACCCATAAACTCCCCGGCGTCTTTCCTCTTCTACGAGACGCCATCGGCCTTTACAGGGCGCATTGGGATATTTTCCTTGGATATGCAGGATGGCTTTTTCTGCCACTCATCTTAAGCCTTGCTGCATTCTTAGCCTTTGAATCAGAGACGGCACAGCTGGTTCATGCTGGATTCAGCCAATTACTGCTCATCCTATTGATTTCCTGGTTACATATTTTGGTTATCCTTCTTGTCCCTCTTCTGAACAAGGATCAGCCAATTCCCTTCCACCGCATTGGAAAACAAGCTGTCGCGCTCCTCATCCCTTATCTTATTACAACACTTGTTGTCGAGTTTTTTGAACTCACAGGACTTATTCTTCTTATAATCCCTGGCCTCTATATTGGTACGATACTCGCATTCGCACCAATCATTACCGTAAGCAAAGGACTCGGTCTGATCGAATCGATCAAAGCAAGTGCAGCCCTGTCGAAAGGCCGCGTTCTTGCCATTCTTGGACGACTTCTTGGTGGGGCCCTTGTTCTTGGCCTTGTACTTCTCATCAGCTGGATTGGTATAGAAATCGCACGGACACTGATCGCTGGAGGTGGTTTGCAGGGCATCTTCTTAAGCCCACCAAGTCTTGTCACCGAGATTATTTATCAAGCCCTGCTCGTCCTCTTTTTACCTGCCTTCATGATTTATCATATGCTTTTGTACCTAGCTCTTGATAAATTCGCCAAGGACAGCTAAGATCCATGCGTATGAAGCTTCAAACCGTTATTGGTCTCGAGACCCACATTCAGTTAAAAACAAAGACAAAGCTGTGGGATCCTCTAGAGTCGACCTGCA
>JGI24913J38484_100430_pt1 | contig 30319 bp, 27 predicted proteins | sample LinPfosmplate1_FD_38484 | JGI IMG/M metagenome (IMG submission 38484)
GGCGGCCAGGCCACCATTCCCATGGTGCACGCGGTAGGCCGGGTGTCGAAGGCGCTGCCCTATGCCGAGATCGTCGCCTCGATCGCCAGCAAGTCCGCCGGCCCCGGCACGCGCGCCAATATCGACGAATTCACCCGCACCACCGCTTCGGGGCTGGAGCGTGTCGGCGGTGCCGGGCGCGGCAAGGCCATCATCGTGCTCAACCCGGCCGAGCCGCCACTGATCATGCGCGATTCCGTCTACACCCTCAGCCAGGGCAGCGAGACCCAGGATATCGAGCGCTCGGTCGCCGAGATGGTGGCCGATGTGCAGCAATACGTGCCCGGCTACCGCCTGAAGCAGAAAGTGCAGTTCGAGCATTTCGGCGACAACAAGCCGCTGCACATTCCGGGCTACGGCGACTTCGCCGGCATCAAGTCCTCGATCTTTCTCGAGGTCGAAGGCGCCGGCGACTACCTGCCAGCCTATGCGGGCAATCTCGATATCATGACATCGGCCGCGCTCAAAACCGCCGAGCGTTACGTCGCCTTGAACAGGGGTTGATCATGCCCGAGCTTTACCTCCAGGACGTCACCCTGCGCGACGGCATGCATGCCATCCGCCATCAGATCGGCCTCGACGCGGTGCGCGCCATCGCCATCGCCCTCGATCGTGCGCGTATCGATTCCATCGAGATCTGCCATGGCGACGGCCTCAACGGCTCGAGCTTCAATTACGGCTTTGCCGCCCACACCGACGTCGAGTGGATCGAGGCCATCGCCGAGGTGCTGGAGCACGCCACCCTGGCGACGCTGCTGATCCCCGGCATCGGCACGGTCGAGGACCTCAAGCGCGCCTACGATGCCGGCGTGCGCTCGGTGCGCGTCGCCACCCATTGCACGGAAGCCGACGTCGCCAAGCAGCATATCGCCTATGCCCGCGAAATCGGCATGGACGTCTCCGGCTTCCTGATGATGGCGCATATGAGCGAACCGGGGCCGCTGGCCGAGCAGGCCAAGCTGATGGAGAGCTATGGCGCCCAATGCGTCTACGTCACCGACTCGGCCGGCGCGCTGACCATGCAGGGGGTGGCGGAGCGCTTCGACGCTTTCAACGATACCCTGCAGCCGGAGACCCAGCGCGGCATTCACGCCCACCACAATCTCTCGCTCGGCGTCGCCAACTCGGTGGTCGCGGTCGAGCATGGGGCGACCCGCGTCGATGCCTCCCTGGCCGGCCATGGCGCCGGCGCCGGCAACACGCCGATCGAAGTTTTTGTCGCCGTCGCCGACCGCATGGGCTGGCAGCACGACTACGACCTGCACACCCTGATGGATGCCGCCGAGGAGCTTATCCGCCCGCTGCAGGACCGCCCGGTCCGGGTCGATCGCGAGACCCTGTCGCTGGGCTATGCCGGGGTCTATTCGAGCTTCCTGCGCCACGCCGAGACGGCGTCGGAGACCTATGCCATCGACACCCGCAAGATTCTCGAAGAACTCGGCAAGCGGCGCATGGTCGGCGGCCAGGAAGACATGATCGTCGACGTGGCGCTCGATCTGGCGAAGGAAGACGGCTAGAGGAAACCGGTTTGACCAGGGGAAGACCGCTTCGCCCCCTCGCCAGCGGTCTTGCCGCTTGGCTCACCATGCTGGCCGGCGCGGCCCTGGCCGACGCCACCGCCTATGTCGGTGCCATGGTTATCGACGGCTCAGGCGCGCCGCCGCACCACACCAGCGTGCTGGTCGAGGACGGCCGCATCATCTCCCTCGGCGGCGATATCGCCGGCGCCTCGGTCGTCGATCTCTCAGGCAAATGGCTCATTCCCGGCCTCATCGACGCGCATGTGCATTTCTTCCAATCGGGCGGCCTCTATACCCGCCCCGACGTTATCGACTTGCGCCATGTGGTGTCCTACGAGGACGAGATCGCCGCGCTCCGCGCCCGCCTCGACGAGACCTTGGCGCGGACCTTCGCCGCCGGCATCACCGCCGTTCTCGATCTTGGCGGCCCGCCCTGGGTGCTGGCGCTGAGAGAGCACGCACGATCGCTCGCTGCGGCGCCGCGCATCGTTGCGGTCGGGCCATTGCTGGCGACCTGGGCGCCGCAGGAGATCACGGGCGACGCCATCGTACTGGTCGAAACGCCCGATCAGGCGATCGCCGAGGTCCGCCGCCAGGCAGCGCAATCCGTGGACATGATCAAGATCTGGTTCATCCGCAGGGGCCAGGGTCAGACGCTTGCCGCTGCCGAGAGCTGGATTGCCGCGGCCATGGACGAAGCCCATCGCCTCGGCCTACGTGTCGCAGTGCACGCGACCCAGCTGGAGACGGCACGATCTGCTCTCGCGCTGGGCGCCGACATGCTGGTGCACAGCGTCGACGATGCCGCGCTTGACCCGGCGTTCCTGGCCGAACTGGGCGACCGGGTGCCCTACATCCCCACCCTCGGCGTCTATGACGCCTATTGGCGAGTGCTCGGCCAGTCCCTCGGCCTCAACGCACTCGACCACCGTTATGGGGACCGGCAAGTGCTGGCGAGCCTCGACGACCTGTCCCAGATGTCCCGAGAACAGCGCCCCCATTGGCTGCGTTTCGGCGACCCACCGCCGATCAACCCGGTCATGCTCGACAATCTGGCCAGCGCCCATGCCGCCGGGGTGATCGTCGCCGCCGGCTCGGATGCGGGCAATATCGGCAGCCTGCCCGGCGCCGGCTTCCACCGCGAGCTGGCGTTGATGGCCGCGGCCGGCCTCAGCCCCATGGCGGTCCTCGACGCCGCCACCCGGGACGCCGCCAAGGCACTCGGCCGCGACGACATCGGCACCCTGGCGCCGGGCCTGCGCGCCGACATGGTGGTGCTCGACGCCGACCCATTGGCCGACATCGCCAATGCGGCGCGCATCCATCGTGTCATCAAGGACGGCATCGCCCACGACCCGGACGCCATCCTGGCTGGGCTTTCGAACAATCGCTGACGGCGGTATCATGGTGCCAAGCAACGAAAATGGGAGACTTGCCTTGCCGAAGATAGTTCGACCGATCCTGGCCGCAGTGCTGGCCATGGCACTGACCACGCCGTCTCATGCCTTCTTCGAAGAGCACGTGGAGAATATCCGTGCCGCCATCGCAGCGGGCGAAGTGGTCCAGTGCGCAGGCTGCAACCTCTCCTACGCCGACCTCAGCGGGCTCGATTTTTCCGGCGCGGACCTGCAGGGCGCCTACATGTATGGCGCCAGGATGAACGGCGCCATCATGCGCGGCGCCAACCTCAACCGCTCCGACTTCACCCGCGCCGACATCTCCGGGGTAGACTTCTCCGACGCCTCGATGGACAGCGTGCGCATGACCAGCGCCAAGCGCTGCGAAACGATCATGCCCGACGGCACGCGTGACGACAGGCACTGCTGAGCATGGCGGAAACCGTTCAAAATGAGGCAGGTCTTAGAGAGCTGTTTCCCGAGCCTTTAGAGCGGGTTAAGCTAAAACAGCTCATCTATCTTGACAAGTACTGTCGGCGCTTTATCGCGCTCTCGCCGTTCGTCTGCCTGGCCACCGCGGACACAGAGGGCAATGTCGACGTGAGCCCGCGCGGCGACGCGCCCGGCTTCGTCACTGTGCTCGACGACAAGACCCTGGTGCTGCCCGACCGCCGCGGCAACAACCGCCTCGACTCGCTGGCCAACGTGGTCGCCAATGGCCATGTCGGCCTGCTCTTCATGGTCCCCGGCATCGACGAGACCCTGCGCGTCAACGGCGCCGCCGAGGTCAGCCATGACCCGGCTCTGCTCGCCGAGCATGCCGTGCGTGGCAAGGCGCCCACCGTGGCGCTCGTGGTGCATGTCGAGGAAGCTTTCCTGCACTGCGCCAAGGCCATGATCCGCTCGAAGCTCTGGGCGCCCGAAACCCAGGTCGAGCGCTCAGTCCTCCCCGGCCTCGGCCAGATGGTCGCCGAACAGATCGCCGGCCGCGAGATCAGCGACGAGGACGCGGCGGAAATCGACGCCGAGATCACCCAAGCCTACAAGGACAAGCTCTATTAGCCGAAAGCGTGATCGCCTAGTTAGGTGACTGTCACCTAATTCCCACTCAAGGCTTGTAGCGCTTCATTCCACTGGTGCCTTGCCCGCCATTTTGGTGAGCATGCTGACGACATCTACCATTTGTGTGACGTCGGACTCAGAAATCCGCGTCTTCAGTTCGCCATGAATAAGTTTATTTCGCTTTTCCGCGAGCACCCTTAGGGTATCTGCCTCATTGGGCGTGATATAGCCCTCGCCCGCCAGAACCTGGATAAGCCGCCCGGGCGTTTGCGGTCGCTCGAATTCTTGTGGGAGCAAAATGCGCCCAATAGCTTCAAACGTCGCCCATGCCAACAGGAATGCCGGACCAAAATTCTTGTTCTCGGCCAGTGCTTTGATTTCTGATGTGCGTTTCTGGATCAGCCATAGCGTTTGCTGTTCCAGCACAATTACCGGACCGGCTGGCCTTATCCAGACGACCCTGAACTCCCACTCGTCTTGGCCCTCAAATAGTTTTGCGAACTTCTCTTTTCTTCGCTTGGCATCACGAGAATCTTGAATTACTTCGATTGCGATGCCTTTGTCAGGGCGCCGAGCGATTGCGTCAGGCATAAAGTTTCCAAAAAATTCCGGCAAAAGATGCCGGTTGGGATGGAGATAGACTTCATATCCCTCAGCCTCTAACTCAGGCGTCAAATTTTGCAGCACGTCAATTTCTGTTGCTTGCCGGTTCATGCCAGATCCTCTTCTGGATCGTTGGAAACACGGATATAGAGGACCGGTTTCGCTCCTTCGATCGCGGTCAGGAATGTGTCGCTCGGTTGCTGGAAGCTGAACACACTATCAGGATCGAATTTTTGCACGAGTATGCGCTCGATCTGATTATCATCGATGTAGATGTGTTGGCCAAGCGCATCAAGAATTGGTTTGACGATATTATCGATATCACCCTGCATCGGTTCTTGTGGAAGATAGAAAAGCGTCACGGACATCCGCTCATCCGATACGAAATGGTCCTTGGGGATGGCAATCTTGCTCGCATCCTTGACTCGTTGTTTCCACTGACTCCTCGACTCCGGACGCTTGGCCTGCAATGAGACCGGCGTTCCATGAACCAGAAACTCGATTGGAAACTCGATTTCCATATATGGCTGCCACTTACTGGATTCGCCCTTTCATTGTGCGGAAGGTGAGAGAGCATAGCAATCACAATTCAACGTGAGATTGGCGCCCCCGCTTTACTAACCGAGGCTATGCCCGCCATCGACGACCACGACGCTGCCGGTCATGAAGGGCGAGGCGTTGGAGGCCAATAGCAGCAGCGCGCCGTCGAGCTCTGCGGGCTGGCCGAGGCGGCGCTGGGGGATGGCGCTGTCGATGAGGGCCTTTCCTGGCTCACTGGCGAAGAAATCTCGGTTGAGGTCGGTTTCCACATACCCCGGGGCGATGGCGTTGACGCGCACGTCGTGACGCGCCAGCTCCCTTGCCAGCGCATGGGTGAGGTGGATCAGGCCGGCCTTCGAGGCGCAATAGCTCGCCACACGCCCGAGCGCGATCATGCCGCCTATGGAGGCGATATTGACGATGCGACCGCCGCCGCCCGCCGCCATCCGCTTGGCCACCTCGCGAGCGACCAGAAAGGCACCGCTGAGGTTGGTGTCGATGACCTGCTGCCATTCCTCCGGCGTGGTCTCCAGGGCCGGCTTGGTGATGGCCATGCCGGCATTGTTGACGAGCACGTCCAGGGGGCCGAGCGCGGCCTCCGCCGCCTCGACGGCGTTGGCGACGCTGGCGGGGTCCGTGACTTCCATGGCGACCGGAAAGGCCTTCCGGCCCAGCGCCTCGACCTCGGCGGCCGTAGCGGCCAGGGCGTCCGGATTGCGGGCGGTGATCGCCACATCGGCCCCCGCTTTCGCCAAGGTCGAAGCGAAGTGCCGCCCCAAGCCCCGCGAGGCGCCGGTGATCAGCGCCCGGCTGCCGCTCATATCGAAGAGATCGCTCATTGGGTCAGCCCCCGCGCCCGCGTGCGCAGCTCGTATTTCATGATCTTGCCCGTCGAGGTCTTGGGCAGGGGCCCGAAGACAACGGTCTTGGGTGCCTTGTAGCGCGCCATATTGTCGCGGCAGAAGGCGATGATATCGGCTTCCGCCACCGCACCTGCGCCCTCGGCCAGGGTGACGAAGGCGCACGGCGTCTCACCCCATTTGGCGTCCGGGCGCGCCACCACGGCCGCCTCCATCACCGCGGGATGGCGATAAAGCGCTTCCTCGACCTCGAGGGACGAGATGTTCTCGCCGCCGGAGATGATGATGTCCTTCGAGCGGTCCTTGACCTCGACCGTGCCATCAGCATGGAGAACGGCCAGGTCGCCACTGTGGAACCAGCCATCGCGGAAGGCCTCCGCCGTGCTCTTGGGGTTCTTCAGATAGCCCTTCATCACCGTGTTGGCGCGGATCAGGATCTCGCCGACGGTTTCGCCGTCGGCGGGCACGTCCGCGCCACTGTCCGGATCGGCCACCCGCACCCCTTCCACCAGGGGATAGCCGTGGCCCTGGCGCGCCATCAGCCGGGCCCGCTCGCCAAGCTCGAGATCTGCCCACTCGTCCTGCCAGGCGGAGACCATGGAGGGGCCGTAGGTCTCGGTCAGGCCATAGAGCTGGGTGACCGTGAAGCCGAGCCGCTCCATGCCCTCGATGACGGCGCTGGGCGGTGCCGCGCCGCCGGTGAAGGCGGCACAGCGGTGGCTGAAATCGTGGCGTTGCTCGTCCGGCGCATGCAGCAGCATGGTCAAAACCACAGGCGCGCCGCAGAACATGGTCACCTTCTCCTTCGCCACCACCGCAAAGACGGCCTCCGGCAACACCTCGCGCAGGCAGACATGGGTGGCCGCGACCGCGGTGACGGACCAGGGAAAGGTCCAGCCATTGCAGTGGAACATGGGCAGGGTCCAAAGGTAGACGCTGTCACGGGTGAGCTCTGTCGCAAGCACGTTCGAGAGCGCGTTCAGATAGGCGCCACGGTGATGGTAAACCACGCCCTTGGGGTCGCCCGTGGTGCCCGAGGTGTAGTTGAGCGCGATGGCCTGCCATTCGTCCTCGGGCGGCACCACGACGAAGGCCTCGGCATCGTCGGCCAGGAAGCTCTCGTAATCCGTGCCGCCGACGCTTTCGCCGCCATGGGCGGGATCGTCGACCTCGACCAGCAGCGGTGGCGTATCGAGCTCGGCGAAGGCAGCGCGGGTAACGTCTGCGAAGCCGCGGTCGACGATGAACACCTTGCTTTCGGCATGGCGCAGGAAGAAAGCCACGCTGGCGGCGTCAAGGCGGGTGTTGACGGCATTGAGCACCGCGCCGCACATCGGCACGCCATAATGGCACTCCAGCATCTCCGGAATATTGGGCAGCAAAGCCGAAACCGTGTCGCCGCGCCCTACCCCAGCGGCGGCCAATGCCGCAGCCAGACGGCGACAACGCTCGCGAAAAGCGGCATAGTCCATGCGGCGCTCACCATAGACAATGGCGGTGCGTTGCGGGTAAACCGTTGCCGCACGGTCGAGAAAGCTCAACGGCGTCAAGGGAACGTAGTTGGCCGGTCCTCGATCCAACCCCATATCGTATGGGGAGCCAGGGGATGGTCGGTCCACAGTGGGCGTTTCGCTCACGGCGTGTCTCCTCAGTCGTCATTCAGAACGCTATAGATATCCGAATTGGAATGAGGAGACATCTGTGACATGCCAGCGATAGCGCGCGTAATGATCGTCGACCAGCAGGGCATCCAAAGCGGGCTGTCCGCGTCCGTGCAATCGCAGGGCTTCGAGACGGTCAGCGAAACCGTCTCCATCAGCCCCAGCAGCGTCGGCGCGAAGCATCCGGATCTCGTGGTCATCGACAATCGCGCCGACCGCGACGCAGGGCTGGCATTGACCCGGGCCTTGAAGGACGATCCCGAGACCGAATCGATGCCGGTGGTGCTGATCGACGACGATATGAGCGCTGACAGGCAGCGTGCCGGGCTCGAAGCCGGTGCCACGGACGTCATCGCCGCCCCCAGCAACGACGCCGCCTTCGGTTTCCGCGTGCGTGCCCTTGTCCGCCTCGAAGTCATGCGCGCCGAGTTGAGCCGCCGACGGTACATCATGGAGCGCTTCGCCATCGATCTGCCGCCGGCCGATCTGGATCACCTGGCGATCCATGGCTCGCGCCTGCTGCTGCTCGGCAATGGCGGTGGCAATGAAGCCGAGATCGCCGAGACCCTCGGCGAGATATTCAACGTCGACAGCGTCAGCGATCCCTTGGAGGCCATGGGTACCATCGCCGCCAGCAAATATGACGCGGTAATAGCCATCGCCGACGACGAGAGCGTCGATCAGATCGTCGAATTCTGCGCCGATATCCGCCGCAATGTGTCCTTCTTCAATTTGCCGATCATCGCCATCTTGCCGCCGGGGCAGCTGCTCGCTGCCGAGTTGGCCCACCGCGAGCGGGTCAGCGACGTTCTGTTCTCGCCGGTCTCGGCCGAAGATCTGCGCCAGCAATTGCTGGTCTGGATCCGCCACTGGCACTATCGCGAGGAACTGATCAAGGCGGCCCGGGAAACCAAGTCCCTGGTCACCATCGACGGTCTGACCGGCCTCTCCAGCCACGGCTTTTTCCGCGACTATCTGGGCGACCTCGTCAGCGATTGCGCCAAGACCAACAAGACCTTTGCCATGGCCGTCATCCAGGTCACCGACGTGGCCGGGATCAACGATGCCTATGGCTACTCAGCCGGCGACCACCTGTTGCGCCAGATCGGCCAGATCGTCAATCAGCTGGTTCGCGTCGAGGATTTAGCAGCCCGCTTTCGCGGCACCGAGTTTTGCATGCTGTTGCCGCAAACCAGCGCCGCAGCGGCCAATCTGGTGCTGAGCCGCGTCAGCGGCGTTATCGCCAACACCGACTTCCTGGTCATGGGCTGCCCCCATGCCATCAGACCCCACCTGCGGAGCGGCCTGGTGACCTACGACCATGATGCCGATGGCAAATCAATCCTGGAACGCGCCCAGGCATCGGTGAGATAATGGCTCGACGACAGGGTCAGTGGAGACGACGGACATGAGGATCGACGTCATTTCCGATACCGTCTGCCCATGGTGTTTCATCGGCAAGCGCCGGCTTGAAGCCGCCTTGGCGACGTTCGACGGAGAGGCGCCAGAGGTGGTCTGGCACCCCTTCCAGCTCAATCCCGAAATGCCGGTCGAGGGCATGGCGCGCAGCAAGTATCTGGAGCTCAAGTTCGGCGGCCCGGCCCGGGCGGAGCGTGTCTATCGCAGCGTTGCCGAAGCCGCCAGCGCCGAGGACCTGCCGTTCGCCCTTGACCGCATCGGGCGCACGCCCAACACCATGGCCTCGCACAGGCTGATCCATTTCGCCGGCCTTCATGGCGACCAGGAGGATGTGGTCGAGGGCCTGTTCAGCGCCTATTTCTTCGACGGTCGCGATATCGGCGACCTCGAGACCCTGGCCACGATCGCCGCGGAATGCGGCTTGGATCGCGACGCTGCCCTGACCTATCTGCAAAGCGAAGAGGATGCCGTCGAGGTGGCCCAGCGCGACCGCCATGCCCGCAGCATCGGCGTCAACGGCGTTCCCTGTTTCATCATCGACGGCCGCTATGCGGTCTCGGGTGCTCAGGACCCTGAAGTGTTCCAGCAGGTTTTCGCCGTCGCCATTCAGGAATCCGCGCAAGCCGCCGACGCCGCCGAGTAGGCAGGTCTAAAGGTCCAACAACCCTCTTTGGATGGCCATCACGACGGCCGAGATCTTGTTGTTCGCGCCCAGCTTATCCATGGCGTTCTTGGTGTGGAACTCGACCGTCTTGCGGGAAATCGACAGAATTTCGCCGATCTCCGAATAGGGCTTGCCCGCCTTACACCATTTCAGGACCTCGATCTCGCGCTCCGACAGCATGACGTCGCCGTTAACGGGGAAGCGCTGCTCTTCCGTCAGCTCAAGGAACCGCGTCCAGGTCTGCACACTGTTGGAATGCAGCATTCCCATGCGCTCCGGATTCATGGGCTCCGCCACGCGCCGGCTGAGGCTGAGGATATCGAGCTGATTGCCAGGCCCGTGCATGGGAAAGGTCACGCCGGTATGCACGCCGGCGCCCTGGCATTCGTGCATCAAGTCGATCTGCGGTCGCGACAGATCCGCGCCCTGCAGCGCATCGTTCCAAAGGAACGGCCGCCGCGCCCGCAAGGCACAACCGAGAATGGGATCGATCTTGTCCCACTGCTGGTCGAAATAATACTCCGGGTAGCCGTCGGGAAATTCCAACCAGTGCAGATCGACCACATCGCGGCCACGAACCGAAGTCAGCAGGAAATTTTCGTAGCCTTCTTCGTGTGCCGCCGCAGTGAATAGGCGCCGGAGATCATCGACCGACTTGGCCTGCTGGCTCAGTTCAACAAATCTCTCAAATTCGTACACTGTCGACCATCAAGCATCCGTTAACCCCGCGTGCCGCAAATTATGAGTGTCTCGGCATAGCGCGTGCAAGATATTTACCTGCAACCCGCGCCACACTCCTCGCTCGCGTGTTATGCAGACGCTAACGGTCGAGAAACGATAGGAGGATACGGTTGAACTCGCGTGGACGTTGCCAGTGGGGCGCATGGCCGGCATCGGCGATGACGAACACCTCGCCGCCCCACAAATTCTTGTAGTCGATGGAACGGAGATAATCGAGCCGCACGAAAGGCTCTCTCTCCCCATGCACGACACAAAGCGGGGCCTCCTCGGTTTCGACAACATCGCGCTGGTCGGCCCCAAGGCCGGACATGGCGTTCATGAACATGTAATGGCGCGCCTCACCATCGGTGCGGCGAACGGCGCTCAGGAGATGCGGTGCGACCCACTTTTCGCCCCCCAGCATCTTCGTGGCATAGGCCGTCACGTCCTCCTGCGTGAATTCGCGCTTGCCGGTCAGCCCCATGCTGTCGGATCGCTTGAAGGCGGCCTGCAAAGCATCCGGCGAAGGCCGCGCGGGCGGCGTGCCCACGATGAGGAGCGAGTTTAGCCGCGGCTCGCTCCCCAGCAGTTCCAGGCCGATATGGCCGCCGAGCGACCATCCGACGACATCGACGCTTGGCCAGGCCAGGCTGTCGAGCAGTTGGCTTACGATCGCTGCATAACCCGGAAAGCTGTAGGTTTGCGATGGCGTCCGTGCATTGCTCGATTTGCCGTGTCCGGGCAGGTCGAGGGCCATGACAGGACGGCCGCAGCTTGCCACGGCATCCATTTGATGGGCCCAGATCTCCTTGCTCGACGAATTGCCGTGAATGAAAAGGACCGGACGCCCCTCGCCAGCCTCGACGATCGCTGAAATATGCGCCTCAGGCAGCCGAAATTCCCGCTCGGGAAGATCTATCGCGGCCGATCCATCGCCTCGACTCAATGGTGGGGCTCCAGGAACCTCGGCTCGTAGATGCTATCGTCCGACAGGCTGTATAGCTGCCGGAAACGATGAATTGCCTGGTCCACCAACTCCACGCAGTGTGGGTCGCCCATGTCTTCCGCCAAGTCGCTGCGGATAAATTCCAACAGCCGAACAAAACTGCTCACAGTGGGAAATTCGTCGTAGAGCATCTCGCTCGCCTCGTCAGGGTGAGACAAGGGATAACGATTGCGCAGGCACATCTCGCAGGAATGCAGATAACTTGCGGAGACTTCGTCGAAGAATTCCTCGCCAGCCATGATCTTCGCCGTCAGGACGAGCTTGATCGTATCCCTGACACGGATTTGCTGACTGAATTCGGCTATCGATGCCTCGTCAAGCCTGATCGTATCTCTCACGCACTCCATGAGTTCCCCCGGTTGGAATATCGGCATCTATCTGACCGCCCCGAACGGTTACAGAGCCTCGGACTTCCGCAGGCATGCCGCAACTAGGCTATTTCCCAGGTGTGGCCTCTGAAATGTCACCCGTCTTTCGAGTGTGGGCATAAGACGACTCGTCATCTGCACCTAGGAAAGTGCCTAGTACCGCCAGTAACGGATGTGTGTTTTCTCTCTAGTCAACAACCAAGGGAGGGATGACATGATCGAAGCCATATCACTCAAATATGCACATGTTTTCGGCGACGCCCTGGCCGCCCAGGCACGCCTGCGATTCCGGGTCTTCGTCGAGGGCCGCGATTTGCCCCACAATCATTACAATGGCATGGAATATGATGAGTTCGACACGCCGGCTGCGGTCTACCTGGTCTGGCGCGATCCAGATATGATCGCCCGCGGCCTGATACGGATGATCCCCACGTCCGAGCCTTACATGCTGCAGCAATATTGGCCCTATCTGTGCCAGACCCGCGAGCTTCCCGAAAGCGACAGGGTGTGGGAAGCCAGCCGCGTTTGCGTCGACCGGTCATATGATTCGCGCATCCGCCCGCGCATCATGCCGGAGCTTTTGTGCGGCGTTCGTGAGTTCTGCCTGCACAACGATATTCAGGCCGTCGTTGGCGTGACACGCATGCACCTGATCAGCCATTTCCTGCGCAGCGGCATCGAATGGCTCGGTGATCCGGCCGAGGTCGAGGGCCAACAGGAAGCCGCCATGTGGATTCCGACCGAGCGCATAAATCCGCAAGCCCATTGCCGGAAATACGACGTCAGCGGTTCCGTTCTGTCGCTGGAATCGGTGGAACAATACCAGGTGGCCGCCTGATGTCGGAACGCCCAATGGAACGCGATATCAAAGCCGAAATGTCGCCGGCCGCGACAACGGCTGGCCATATGGCGGAAGCCGTCGGCTACCTCGTCTGGGTCGCCACGGAGGCCAATATGCGAAAGGTCGCGACCCGCCTCGCGCAGATCCGGGTCGAGCTTTTGTTGCTGGCGGACGAGGGAGATGCCAATGGCGACTGGCAGAAATTGACGCCGCCAAACTGATAGCAGACACGCGATGGGGTTTCGCGCAATAAGGAATAGGAAGATCTGATGCTGAATTCGAACGCAACGATGGCCGAACCGTCTGAGTTCGACCGCTCCGAATCCGCCGTGAGATATTACTGCCGCGAAATGCCGGCGGTATTCGAAAAGGCGCTCAACGCCCGCATCTGGGACGAGAACGGCGGCGAATATATCGACTTTCTGTCCGCCTGCGGATCGCTCAACTATGGCCACAATCACCCGTTTCTCAAATCGCGGGTCATGGATTACCTCGGCTCGGACGGCATGCTCAACGGCCTCGACCTGCACACGGTCGCCAAGCGCGATTTCGTGCGAACCTTTCGCGAGAAGATCCTGGCGCCTCGTGGCCTCTCCTACCGCCTGCAATTCCCCGGACCGACCGGCACCAACGCTGTCGAAGCCGCTTTGAAGCTGGCGCGCAAGGTCACGGGCCGACGCTCCGTCGTCGCCTTCAGCAATGCGTTTCACGGCATGACCTTGGGCGCGCTTGCGTTGACCGGAAACCGCAATGCGCGCCTCGGCGCAGGGGTGCCGCTGGACGACGTTGTGCGTCTGCCGTTTCAAGGCTATCTCGGCGCCGACGCAAGTGAGCTGGACCGCTATGCGGCAATGGTAGAGGATCCCTCGGGCGGCATCGAGCCACCCGCCGCCTTCATCGTCGAGATGGTACAGGGCGAAGGCGGCTTGAACGTTGCCGACGCTGATTGGGTGCAGCATCTCGCGCGCGTTGCCAAGCGGCTTGGGGCACTACTGATTATCGATGATATTCAAGCCGGCTGCGGGCGCACCGGTGCATTCTTCGGATTCGAGCGCGCCGGGATCGATCCGGATATCGTCTGCCTTTCAAAATCGCTCAGCGGCATCGGCCTGCCCATGTCCCTGGTGCTCATCGCGCCAGAGCACGATCAATGGGCGCCCGGTGAGCACAACGGGACGTTCCGCGGCAACAATCTCGCCTTCGTCGCGGCAACGGCAGCACTGGAATTATGGCAATCGCCGGAATTCTCCGCCAACGCTGCGGCTGCCGCCGCGCTGGTCGAGAGCTGGGTCGCCAAGACTGCTCGGGCGCTCGGAAAAAGTACCGCGACGCCCCGTGGCATGGGCATGATGTCGGGGCTTGCCTTCAGCGACGAACGTCTTGCCGGTATGATCGCCCACGAGGCCTTTAGCCAACGCATGCTGATCGAGACCGCGGGACCCCACGGCGAAGTCCTCAAGCTCATGCCGCCGCTGACCATAGAGACGGACCTTCTACAAGAGGGCCTGCAGCGGCTCGACGGGGTCGTCGCCAAGGTCGTCTCGCAGGTCGGTCTGGCGGCAGCTGCCTGAGACGAACTCAGTCGCGGGTCTGCTCGCGCTTGGCCTGGCGGATGATCTGCAGCGATGACCAGAGGAACAGCGCCGCCATGATCGCCGCCACCGCAAGGTCGGGCCAGGCACTGGCGGTCAGCCAGACGCCACCGGCCGCCGCCATCACGGCGACATTGCCGATGGCGTCGTTGCGGCTGCACAGCCACACCGAGCGCACATTGGCATCGCCACTGCGGAAGCGCAGAAGCAGGAACACGCTGGCCAGATTGGCGGCCAGTGCCAACGCCCCCACCGCACCCATCACCTCGGCCTCGGGAACCCCCTGCACCAGAACGTGCCAGGCGGTCAGTCCAAGCACCCAAAGCCCCATGGCCGCCAAAGAGAAGCCTTTGAACAACGCCACTTTGGAGCGCGTCGCCAACGGTTTGCCGATGGCCCACAAACTGATCCCGTAAGTTGCGGTGTCGCCGAGGAAATCGAGAGCGTCGGCCTGCAATGCCTGTGAGCCCGACAGCGCGCCCGCTGTGGTCTCTACCACGAACATGCCGCCATTGATCACGATCACCAGCCATAACGCGCGGCGATAGGCCGGCGAGGCACCCGTGAAATCCGGCTCTGTCTGACAGCAGCGCTCACTCATCCGGCTGAGGCTACCGTGTCTGTCGCCTCCGCGCACAGCGCCGCCAGCTCTCCGACCAGCGATGACAGACCGGAGAGCCGCTCGCTCTCGCGCACCCATTGGCGGTTTGCGACGAGGCTGTGGTCGGGGCGCACCCGCAGCCAGCGCCCATTCTTGCCGATATAGGCGATGAGCTTCTCGGGGGCGGCAAAGCTGTTGTCGCGAAAACCGATCACAGCGCCCTTGGGCCCGGCATCGACCTTCTCGATGCCGGCGATACGGCACAAACGCTTGATACGCACCACGCCGAGCAGATTCTCCACCTCATCCGGCAAAGGCCCGAAGCGGTCGACCAGCTCGGCCGCGAAGGCCTGCCAATCCTCCTCGCTTTCGAGCTCCGACAGACGCCGGTAGAGGCTGAGGCGCACGCCAAGGTCAGTTACGTATTCCTCAGGAATCAGCACGGCCGTGCCGACCGTGATCTGGGGCGACCAGCGCTCTTCCTCCGCTTCGCCCTCGATACCGGATTCGGCTCGCTTGGCCGCCTGCACAGCCTCTTCCAGGAGTTGCTGGTAGAGCTCCAGCCCGACCTCCTTGATCTGACCGGATTGTTCCTCGCCGAGCAGATTGCCGGCGCCGCGAATGTCGAGGTCGTGGCTTGCCAGAGAGAACCCGGCACCGAGCGTATCGAGGGTTTGGATGACGCGCAGGCGCTTCTCCGCCGCCCCCGCCAGGAGGCGCTCCGAGGGCACCGTGAAATAGGCATAGGCACGGGTCTTGCTGCGCCCGACGCGGCCGCGCAGCTGATAGAGCTGGGCCAGGCCGAACATGTCCGAGCGGTGCACGATCAGGGTATTGACGCGCGGCATGTCGAGACCGGATTCGATGATCGTGGTCGACAGCAGAACGTCGTACTTGGCGTCGTAGAAGGCGGTCATCACCTCGTCCATCTTGCCCGCCGCCAGACGCCCGTGGGCCATGACGACGCTGACCTCCGGCACCAGCTCCTTCAAGGCCGCTGCTATGCCTTCGAGATCCTCGATGCGCGGGCAGACATAGAAGCATTGGCCGCCGCGAAAGCGCTCGCGCAGAATGGCCTCGCGGATCACCACCGGGTCGAAAGGCAGCACGAAGGTGCGCACGGCCAGGCGGTCCACCGGCGGCGTGGCGATCAGGCTGAGCTCGCGCACGCCCGACATGGCGAGCTGCAAGGTGCGCGGGATCGGCGTCGCCGTTAGGGTGAGCACGTGCACATCGGCCTTGAGCGCCTTCAGCTTCTCTTTCTGCGCCACGCCGAAATGCTGTTCCTCGTCGATGATCAGCAGGCCGAGATCGGAAAATTTCATGGCGTTGGACAACAGGCTGTGGGTGCCGATGACGATATCGACGGTGCCGTCGGCAAGGCCTTCGCGCACCAGGGCGGAATCCTTGGCGTTGACCATGCGCGACAACTGCCCGATGCGCACCGGATAGCCCGCGAAGCGTTCGTTGAAGGTTTGAAAATGCTGACGGCAGAGCAGGGTCGTCGGCACCACCACCGCCACCTGCTTGCCCGACAGGGCGGCAGCGAAAGCGGCGCGCAAGGCGACCTCGGTCTTGCCGAAGCCGACATCGCCACAGACCAGCCGGTCGCTCGGCTTGTCTTCCGCCAGACCGGCCAGGCTCTCGTCTATGGCGCGGCTCTGGTCCTCGGTTTCGGTGTAGGGGAAACGGGCGGCGAATTCCTCGGTCAGGCCCTGGGCCACTTCCAGCCTGGGTGCGGCATTGGTGATGCGCTCGGCGGCGACGCGGATCAGGGCCTCGGCCATGTCGCGCAGACGCTTCTTCAGTTTCGCCTTGCGGCCTTGCCAACTGGCACCGCCGAGCTTGTCGAGTGCCACGCCGTCGCCGCTGCCCCCGGGGCCGTGGCGGGATAGCATCTCGATATTCTCGACCGGCAGATAGAGCTTGTCGTCGCCGGCATAGACCAGCAACAGGCAATCGTGCGGCGCCTCGGCGGCGGCAATCGTCTCCAGGCCAGCGAAACGACCGATGCCGTGGTCGATATGCACCACCAGGTCGCCGACATCGAGACCGCTCGCCTCCGAGAGGAAGTTTGCCGCCCTGCGTCGGCGCCGTGGGCGCCCCAAGCGGTCGCCGAGAATATCGGGCTCGGAGAGCACCTCCAGCGTCGGCGTGACAAAGCCATGTTCGAGCGCCAGCACCAGCAGCGCCACGGTCCCGGGCGGCAGCGCTTCGATGTCCTGCCAGATATCGACCGATGTCGTGGTCTCGACGCCGTGTTCCGCCAGCAAATGGCCAAGGCGGTCGCGCGAGCCCGGACTCGTGCAGGCCAGAACTACCCGGCGGCCATCCGACAGCGCGCCCGCGACATGGTCGCGCACGGCATCGAACAGCTCGGTATCTTCCTGGCGGCGCTCAGGGGCGAAATCGCGGGCCCGGCGGGCGCCGAAATCGATACCGTCCTCGTTCTCGCCGGCCGGGCTGACGAAGGGCGAGAAGGCCACCACGGCACGTCCCGCCAGGCGATCGGTCCAGGCCTCAGGGGTGACATATAGCCGCTCCGGCGGCACCGGGTTGTAGCGCTCGCCCGCCAGCGCCGAGCCACGTTCGCCGGCGCTCAGGCGCGCCTCGAAATAGTCGGCGATCTGCTCCGCGCGCTGAGCCAGCGCCTCTTCCGCCAGATGCTCGAGGAACACCGCCGCCTGCGGCAGATAGTCGAACAGGGTTTCCAGGCCCTCATGGAACAGTGGCAGCCAATGCTCCATGCCGGGATGGCGGCGGCCGGCGGATATCGCTTCGTAGAGCGGATCACCGCCGGTCACCGCGCCGAACAGCTCGCGATAGCCGGTGCGGAAGCGGCTGATCTCCGCCTCGCCGAGAAAGACCTCCGAGACCGGCACCAGGGCCAGGCTGTCGCGCGCGGCATCGGTGCGTTGGCTCAAGGGGTCGAAGCTGCGGATGCTGTCCACGGTATCGCCGAACAGGTCTAGGCGGATGGGCTCGGCCACGCCCGGCGCGAAAAGATCCATAATGCCGCCGCGCACGGCATATTCGCCGGGCTCCATGACTGTGCCGACACGCCGGTAGCCGTTGCTTTCGAGGAAGCCGATCAGCTGCGCGGGATCGAGGGCATCGCCGACCGCGGTCTCGAAATGCGAGCGCGCCAGCAGCGCCTGCGGCGGTACCTTCTGGCAAATCGCATTGACCGTGGTCAGCAGCAGTCGGCCGTTCTTCTCGTCGCGCGTCAGGCGGCTCAGGCAATGCAGGCGCTCGGCGCAGATGTCCGAGCGTGGCGAGACCCGGTCATAGGGCAGGCAATCCCAGGCGGGAAAGACCAGTGGCGCTTCTTTAGGTGCAAAAACACGAAGTGACTCGACCATTAGCTGCAGGTGACTGTCGTCGCGTGCGATATACAGGATATCGAGATCGGCATCGGCGCGCAGATCGGCAAGCGCCAGGGCGTCGCGGCCCTCCGGCGCGCCGGACAGAACCACACGGCCCGGCTTGGCAAGCAGGTCGGCGAGATTACGCATCGCCGCCGGTTCCCTGGCGCAGCAACGCCATCACCGGCGTGTCATGGGCAGCAGGCACCGGCTTGCGCCCGAGCGCCCAGTCCCAGACATCGGGATCCTCTTGCCCCAGCAGTGCCTCCAACTGGGCCAAACCTTGCGAATCGAGCGTCTCCAGATAACGGTCGGCAAAGCGCCCGAGCAGCAGGTCCGACTCACGCGAGCCCCTGTGCCAGCAACGAAAGCGCGCCCGCTTTCGGCGAATTTCAATGTCGTCCCTGTCCGCCATGACGCCAGCGTATACAATACCGAAGCTTCCGATCCCAGGGCGATGCGATGCGGCCGGAAATTCTCAACCCCTTGTTCGCGCCGGTGACCGCACTCAGCGGCATCGGACCACGCCTGGCCACGCCCATCGGGCGCCTGGCCGGGCCCAAGGTGGTCGACCTCCTCTGGCACCTGCCGAGCGGGCTGGTCGACCGGCGCTATTCGCCGCGCGTGGCCGATGCGCCGGAAGGCGTGGTGGCGACGCTGACGGTGCGCGTGCTTGAGCACCGCGCCCCCCACAACAGGCGCCAGCCCTACCGCGTCGTCTGCAGCGACGACAGCGGCGAGATCACGCTGGTCTATTTCCACGCCCGGCCCGACTACCTGCAGCGGCTGTTGCCCGAGGGCGAGACGCGCGTGGTCAGCGGCACCGTCGAGATGTTCTCCGACCAGCCGCAGATCAGCCACCCCGACCATGTGGTGACGCCTGCGGAGGCGGAGACCCTGCCGCGTATCGAGCCCATCTATCCGCTCACCGAAGGCCTCACCACCAAGCCCCTCGCCAAGGCCGTGAAGGGGGCGTTGGAGCGCCTGCCGGAACTTTCCGAATGGCACGATGCAGCCCTGGTCGCCCGCGAGGGTTGGCCCACCTGGCATGAGGCGGTGGCGGCCGTGCATGCGCCGGCAAGCCTGGTCGACCTCGATCCTTCCGCCACGCCCCGCCGCCGCCTCGCCTTCGACGAGCTACTCGCCAACCAGCTGGCGCTCGGCCTGGTGCGGGCGCATATGCGCGGCAGCGGCGGTCGTGTGCTGGTCGGCGACGGGCGCCTGCGGGCGAAAGCCACCGCCGCCCTGCCCTTCACCCTGACCGCGGCGCAGCAACACAGCCTGGCCGAGATCGCCGACGACCTCGCTTCGTCGCGGCGCATGCTGCGGCTGTTGCAGGGCGATGTCGGCAGCGGCAAGACCGTGGTCGCGCTGCTCACCATGCTGGTCGCGGTCGAAGCGGGCGCGCAAGCGGCGATGCTGGCGCCGACCGAGATTCTCGCCCGCCAGCACTACGACACCATCGCACCCCTGGCCGAAGCCGCCGGCGTTCGCCTCGCCGTGCTCACCGGGCGCGACAAGGGCAAGGCACGCGAGCAGACCCTGGCCGCTTTGGCCGCCGGTGAGATCGATATTCTGGTCGGCACCCACGCGCTTATCCAGAAGGACGTGGACTTTGCCGATCTCGGCGTTGCCGTCATCGACGAGCAGCATCGCTTCGGCGTGCATCAGCGCATGACCATCCAGGCCAAGGGCGAAGGCGTGCCCGTGCTGGTGATGACCGCGACACCGATCCCGCGCACCCTGATGCTGACCGCCTATGGCGATATGGAGGTCTCACGCCTGACCGAAAAGCCGCCGGGCCGCCAACCCGTGACCACAGTCGCTTTGCCCGCCAACCGGCTCGAGCAGGTGGTCGAAGCCGTCTCCCGCGCTATCGCCTCAGACGACCGCGTCTATTGGGTCTGCCCGCTGGTCGCCGAATCCAAGACCCTCGACCTGGCAGCCGCGGAAGCGCGGGCCGATACTTTACGTGAGCGCTTCGGCGCCAAGGTCGGGCTGGTGCACGGCCAGATGAAGGCGGCCGAGCGCGACCGCGTCATGGCCGACTTCGCCAGCGGCGCGGTTTCCCTGCTGGTGGCGACCACGGTGATCGAGGTCGGCGTCGACGTGCGCGAGGCCACCGTGATGGTCGTCGAGGGCGCGGAACGCTTCGGCCTCGCCCAGTTGCACCAGTTGCGCGGCCGGGTCGGGCGCGGCGAGAAGGCCTCGACCTGCCTGCTGGTCTACGCGCCGCCGCTCGGGGAGACCGCCCGTGCCCGCCTCGCCATCCTGCGCGAGACCGAGGACGGCTTTCGCATCGCCGAGGAGGATTTGCGCCTGCGCGGTGCCGGCGAGCTGTTGGGAACGCGGCAAAGCGGCATGCCCGATTTCCGCCTCGCCGATCTCGCCGCCCACGGTGACCTGCTGGCCGTCGCCCGCGACGACAGCAAGCGCATCCTCGCCAGCGACCCGGAACTCACCGGCCCACGGGGTGAGGCCTTGCGAACGCTGCTCTACCTGTTCGAGCGCGACCTGGCGATCAGGTTTCTGAGGTCTGGCTGACCGCCCGTTCGTCGGACTTCGCTTGATCCGTCGCCTCGCGCTGCAAGGCGCCCTCAGAGGAGACCAGCGGGCGTGCCTGCACGTCGGCCGGCCGGCGGTCCGGTGGCGTGACAATGCCTGCCGAAACCACCATCTTGATGCCTTCCTCAACCGTCATGTTGAGAGGCACCAGCGCGCTGCGCGGCACGAACAACAGGAACCCGGAGGTGGGATTTGGCGTGGTCGGCAGGAAGATGTTCACCACCTCGTCGGCGATGATGTTCTGCACCTCGCCTTCCGTAGTGGCGGTGATGAAGGCGATGGCCCAGATGCCGCGGCGCGGATATTCCACCAGGACCACTTCGCGAAAAGACCGCGACGACGATTCGAGAACCGTCTCAAAGATCTGCTTGAGTGCCCCATATAGGCTGCGCACCACCGGCATGCGGCCTACCAGGCGCTCGCTCGAGCGCACGAACATCCTGCCGAAGAACCCCGCCGCCAGGAAGCCGATCAGGGTCAGGCCGACAATGACCACGACCAGGCCGACGCCGGGGATATTGGCCTCGGCGCCGAAGGTGTCGCGCAGATAGGTATTGGGGTTGTAGACCGCCGGCAGCAGCGGCACCACGGCTTCGTCGATCAGTTCGATGATCCCCAACAGGATCCACAGCGTGATGGCGATGGGCGCCGTGACCGCGATTCCGGTGAGGAAATAGTTGCGCAGCCGCGCGACCGAGCCCCGCTTATGCGCCGGCGCCGGCGCCGGCGGCAGCTTGATACCAAGGGCCTCGCGGACGGACGGGTCCTGCTCGCTCGACGAAGGATCGTCGCTCATTTCCACTCGCTTTCTCGTGGTCCCCGGCAGCTATATAGGCATTCCCGCCCGCTGGCGCAAAGTGCGGCACTTAAGGGTCGAGAAAGGCCAGCAAAGCTGCCAGAGTTTCCTCCGGCGCCTCCTCGGGCAGGAAGTGGCCGCAGGGAATCGCCTGCCCCTCCACCTGCCCGGCACATTTGCGCCATTCGGCCACCACGTCGAAGGTCTTCTCCATCACCGCCTTGGCGCCCCAGAGCGCCTGCATGGGGCAAGCGATGCGGCTATCGAGATCAGCGTCATCATGCTCCAGATCGATGGTTGCGGCAGCGCGGTAGTCCTCGCAGGTGGCGTGGATGGTCTCAGGTTTCGAGAAACAACGCAGATATTCGCCGAAGGCCTCGTCCGTGAAGGCCTCGCCGGCCCCGGCCCAACGGCGCATGAGGAAGTCGAGATAGAATTCCGGGTCATGGCTGATCAGGGTCTCAGGATACGGCTCCGCCTGGATCAGGAAGAACCAGTGGTAATAGGCGGTGGCCAGGACCTGGTCGGTGGCCTTGAAGAGCGTGCGCGTGGGCACGATGTCGAGCACGCTGAGCCGCTCCACGGCCTGGGGATGATCGAGCGCCAGGCGATGGGAGACCCGGCCGCCGCGATCATGCCCAACCAGGGAGAAGCGCGGAAAGCCGAGCGAGGCCATGACCTTGACCTGATCGGCGGCGGTCGCGCGCTTGGAATAGCCAAAGTGGTTCTCGCCGTCCGGCGGATGGCCGCTATCGCCATAGCCGCGCAGATCGCTTGCCACCACCGTGAAACGCTCGGCCAGCCGCGGCGCCAGCTTGTGCCACATGAAGTGCGTCTGCGGATAGCCGTGCAACAAAAGCAAAGGCGGGCCGGACCCGCCAATGCGCAGATTGATCTCGCAGCCCTCACCGCCAATGCGTCGCGTCTCGAAGCCTTCGAATGCCATGGCACTCCTCCTCGCTCTTGCGACTATGCTATGCACACACTTCTCGAAGAGGCCAGTGTCTGAATCGGCCTCACGCTTAGGAGTCGTCACAATGCTCCCTACCCTCGATACCATGCGCGCGGCACAAACCGTGGTCGCGGAGATGATGTTGCCGACGGCGCAATATGCCTGGCCGTTGCTCGAAAAGGCGCTCGGCCTGCCCGTGTGGGTGAAGCATGAGAACCACACGCCGATCGGCGCTTTCAAGGTGCGCGGCGGGCTGGTCTACATGGCCGCGCTGAAGCATGTGGAGCCGGATTGTCCCGGTGTCATCGCGGCGACGCGCGGCAATCACGGGCAGTCGATCGCCGTGGCGGCGGCGCACAATGGCATGCGCGCGGTGATCGTCGTGCCCCATGGCAACAATCCGGAGAAGAACGACGCCATGACAGCGCAAGGCGCCGAGCTGGTGGTGCATGGCGAAGATTTCGAGGCGGCGGTCGGCCATGCAGCAAGCCTCGCCGAAGCCCAGGGCCTTCACATGGTGCCGTCCTTCGACCAGGCCCTGGTGGCCGGTGTGGCAAGCTATGCGCTGGAACTGTTCGAGAATGCCGGCCCGCTCGACGCGGTCTATGTGCCGATCGGGCTCGGGTCGGGCATTTGCGGCGTGATTGCCGCCCGAGAAGCGCTTGGCCTGACGACGGAGATTATCGGCGTGCAGGCGGCCGGTGCGCCGTCCTACGCGCTGTCGTTTGCCGCCGGGCATGCGGTGCCGACGCAAACAGCGGACACCTACGCCGACGGATTGGCGACCCGGGTGCCGGACGAGCAGGCGGTGGCGATCGTCAACCGCCATGCGGCGCGTATCGTCACGCTGGAAGATGAGGAGATTCTGGCGGCACAGAAACTGCTGCTGCGGGCGACCCACAATCTGGCAGAGCCGGCAGGCGCAGCGCCGCTGGCGGCGGCGGTCAAGGAGCGCCAGGAGATGACGGGAAAGACGGTCGCCGTAATCCTGTCAGGCGGCAATGCGGATGCCGCCAACCTGCGCCTATTGGCTGAAGATTAGGCCGGGTCTCCGATCAGCATCGGGGTCGTCATCCAATTGTCGCCGGATGCGGCGATGCAGCTCACGCCGTTGGGCCGGGTGACGAGAATCGTCCAACTGCCCGATTCGCCGACATAAAGCTCATAGACCATGCCGCCGTTGGGGCCCATCCCGAGCCCAACCTTCTGCTCGCCATAGCTTTGCGCGAGCTTGCTCACGGCGTCTTCATGGGGCAGGCACGGTCCCTGTGCCTGGGCGCCGCTGGTAGCGGCGGCCACGGCTGTCAAAGCGGTGGCCAGGAGAGCTGTCTTGATGAACCGAAACATCGTTGCCTCCATCAGTGACTGTTGCGTTCGACCTCCCCGCAGTATTTTTTACTGTTCAAGAGAATTTAGAGCGTTTCCGGCTATTTTCAAGAAACCGCAAGATCACGAACAGATCACAAGTTCGTAAGGACGCGCGTTACTTAAGGAAAATATGCCCCTTCATTCTCTGTGCCCTTTAACCATTCCCAAATTCACAAACAACTACAGTGACATACTTCACAGCTGAAAATTTTATTGGCTTGCAAGCGCCGGCGACAGATAGCCTAATGTGGCAACCCTTTGGGAGGAGGTTCACCATGACCCGGTTCAGGAAGACCCGTGTGCTCGCCTTCGCAGCACTGGCGATGGCTCCGGCAAGCGCTATCGCACTCGAAGTGGCGGATTTGCAGCCCCTGCTCGATTCCCTGCCACCGGGCATGCTCAAACACGGCAAGCCATTTAATGACGAGGCCGGCGCCGTGGTCTTTCCGGATGTGGTGGTGACGCCACCCGAAGGCGGCCAGATTCGCGCCACCGCCATCACCATCGCCGCACTCGACGTCGCGGCCATTCAAGCCGATACCGCGCCGAGTGAGCTCGATATCACGATCTCGGGCATAACGCTTTCGGCATCGACTTTCGGCTCGGCCCTGGACATGCCCTGGCCGTTCGACAGCGACACCATCGAGGGCGATATCGCGCTGCGCTTCGCCGCGAGCTTCGAGGGCGATCCGCGCATCGACACGGCGCTCGACGTGGATTTCGGCCGCCATGGCGTGGTCAACGCCGCGGCGGTGGTATTCCAGCCGTCCTGGGTCGACATACCGCCTGACCCGGCTGATCCCTTCGCCTCGATGATTCCGCAAAGCATCGAGATCCACATCGACAACGTCGCGGTGCCCGAGTTGTTGTTTTCCATGCTGACCGGCGAGCCCGACATCTGGGGCCATGGTCCGGTGCCGGTGGCGCTCGACTTCAGCTATTTCATGGACGAAGTGCAGCAGGACGTCTCGATCGCCAGCGCTCTTGATCTCGGCAGCGGCAACGTCACGCTCGCCATGTCGGGCTGGCCGAGCGCGCGGGCCATGGCCAACCCCTCGCGGTTCTACGACGGTGGGCCGGAGATGTTCTTCAGCGAGCTGGCCTGGCGGCGCGCCAAGTTCAGCTATGCCGACAACGGCCTGGCGGGCGCCTTGCTCGATCTGCTCGGGGTGCTGGAAGGCGAGACCGCCTTCTCCATGCTCGCCGAGCTGCTCGAAAACCTCAGCGAAGCCGACAGCGAGCTTGGCCGCGACGGGCCGACCCGCGACATCATCGACACCTTCCGCGAGATGGCCTTCGCTTATGGCACCTATGACGGCGACACCCTGCTGATCACCCTCAACCCGGTGGTGCCGTTCACCTTCGCCGACCTCGAGGACGCCGATGTCGACCCCGACCACGGCCTGCACCCCGATGACATGGTGCGCCTGCTCGGGCTGTCGATGACCTATCTGCCCGACTAATCGCGCGGAATGACCGGCAGCACGATGTGGGAAGCGCGCGACGCATCGTGGAAGACCGTGTTGGTGGCGGTCACCCAGGTGCTGCCCTGCTCGGGGCTGTCGGCAGTGTTGAGATTGCGGTCCCAGCGCGGGAAATTGCTGCTCTGGACGCTCACCCGCAGGCGGTTGCCGGCCTGGAAGACATTGCTGGTGGCCCACAGGTCGACCTCGTAGCGCACCACCTCACCGGGCTCGAGCAGGCGTGGGGCGGCCGGGTCGTCGCGATAGCGGGCGCGCACGATGCCATCGACGATGTTGATCGAGCGGCCGTCGGGATAGACCTCGCTAAGACGAACCGTCCAATCGGTGTCGACCGCCGTTGACGCGCCGTAGAGGACCGCCGTCACAGGCCCTGTCACTTCCAGCGCCTCGTCCAATGGCTCTCCCGTGAAGGTGAGCGAAAGCGCGTCCGCCGCGCGGTGGTCACGCGGGCCGCCGGGCAGGAACAAGGTGTTGCCGCCAAGCGTCGGCACCGGCACGGCGGGATCGTAGGTGAAGCTGCTGGCGCCTTCGTCACTGCCCGGTGCCTTGGTGCTCAGGCCGCCATCACGGAAATAGAGCCGGGTGCTCTCCGCCCGCGCCAGGGGCCACTCGTTCTCGTGGCGCCAGAGATTGTCGCCCATGACGTAGATCAGCACCGGCGGCTCGTCGGCGACGCCGTTGTCGATGCCGCGCAGCCAATGGTCGAACCAGCGCGCCCGGATGGCGTTGTAGCCAACCGTTTCGGCACCGGGAAAGCTCAGCTCGCCAACGTCTGTGACGCCGACATTGGTCGGCCCGTGCACCCAGGGCCCGATCACCAGACGCTGATTGTCGCGCGCCAGGGCGCTGCCGGCGTTGTCCCGCAGGCCCTCGTAGTTCTCGATCGTGCCTTGCAGGAAGATGTCGTACCAGCCGCCGAGATGAGCCACCGGCACGGTGAAGTCGCCGTGTTGACGGTCGATGGCCTGGCGCTGCCAATACGGGCCGTCCGCCTGCTCGGCCAGCCAGTCGTCGTAGAACGACAGTGCCGGCACCCCGCTAAAGGCGCCAAAGCCGTCGACCGGCAGCTGCAAGAGGTGCTCCTGCGGGTCGTCGAGGAAAGCCTGAATTTTCGCACGCGCGCGGGCCGCCGGCCTTTCCGTCAGCGTGCGCGTGATGATGTCGCCGGCAAAGGTCAGCCCGACCCAGATGGTGACGAAACCGTGCTCGAAGGCACCGCCGCGGTAGATCCAGTGCTTGTGCAGGTCGGCCGCGGATTCACGCACGAACATGGCGCTGAGCGACGGCGGCTGGCTGGGCGCCAGCATATAGGCGGTCTGGCCAGTGTGGGAGCCGCCGACCACGCCGACGGTGCCGTTCGACCAGGGTTGGTCGGCGATCCAGGCAAGCGTGTCATAGCCGTCAGAGCGCTCGTCCCAGCCGGCATCGCGGAAAGGATAGTAGTCGCCTTCCGAGGCATAGCGGCCACGCACGTCCTGCACCATGAAGACATAACCGCGCTCGGCGAAATAGGTGTGGGCGTTGGCGCGAATCTCCGATGAGCGCGTCTTGTCGTAGGGCGTGCGCTCAACCAGCGCCGGAAACGTGCCCTCGGCATCGGGCCGGTAGACGTCTATCGCCAGGCGCACCCCGTCGCGCATCGTCACCATCACGTCGCGCTCGACGACCACGCCGTAGCGCGCCTCGTCCTGCGCCCAAACAGGCGCCATGGCAAAAAAGCCGCCAAACAGGACTGCGATCACTCTCAACATCGGTGTCTCCTCTGTCTCATGCGCCGAAGCTAGAGCATGATTCGGGCAAGAAAAAGCCCCGGCCCTGTTCCCAAGGCCGGGGCTCATAGGTCTCCGTTACCGCCGGCTTACCCGGCGAGCATGGCCAGCAGCAAAATCGCCATGATGTTGGTGATCTTGATCATCGGGTTGACGGCGGGGCCGGCGGTGTCCTTGTAGGGATCGCCGACGGTGTCGCCGGTTATCGCGGCCATGTGGGCGTCGGAGCCCTTGCCGCCGTGATTGCCGTCCTCGATGTACTTCTTGGCGTTATCCCAGGCGCCGCCGCCCGAGGTCATCGAGATGGCGACGAAGAGCCCGGTCACGATGGTCCCCAGCAGCATGGCACCAACGGTAACGAACGCCTCCGCTTGGCCGGCGATTGCCGAGATCACGAAGTAGACCACCACCGGCGCCAGCACCGGCAGCATCGAGGGCACGATCATCTCCTTGATCGCGGCCTTGGTCAGCAGGTCGACCGCCTTGCCGTATTCCGGCTTGGCGGTGCCTTCCATGATGCCCGGGATTTCCTTGAACTGGCGGCGCACCTCGATGACCACGGCACCACCCGCGCGGCCCACGGCCATCATGCCCATGGCACCGAACAGATAAGGCAGCAGACCACCGATGAACAGGCCGATGACCACGAAGGGATCCTGCAGGCGGAAATCCACCTCCACATCCGGGAAGTAGTGATGCAGATCCTCGGTATAGGCTGCGAACAGCACCAGGGCCGCGAGCGCCGCCGAGCCGATGGCATAGCCCTTGGTCACCGCCTTGGTGGTGTTGCCGACCGCGTCCAGGGCATCGGTGATCTTGCGCACGTCCTCGGGCAGTTCGGCCATCTCGGCAATGCCGCCGGCATTGTCGGTGACCGGGCCGTAGGCATCGAGCGCCACGACCACGCCGGCCAGCGCCAGCATCGTCGTCGCCGCGATGGCGAGGCCGAACAGGCCGGCCGCGCTGAAGGCGATGATGATGCCCGCCGAGATCACCAGCACCGGCAACGCACAAGCTTCCATGGAGACCGCCAGGCCCTGGATGACGTTGGTGGCATGACCGGTCTCGGAGGCCTTGGCGACGCTCTTCACCGGGCGGAAGGACGTCGAGGTGTAGTACTCGGTAATCCAGACCAGCAGCCCGGTCACCGCCAGGCCGACCAGGGCACAAACGAACAGCGAGGTGCCGCTGAGGGTGGTGTCGCCTGCGGTCAATTCCGTATCGAAACCGACCCAGACACCGATGATAATGGCGATCAACACGGCCGACATTGCCGCCGCCCCGATCAGACCCTTGTAAAGCGCTGCCATGACATTGTTGCTGGGGCCGAGCTTGACCAGAAAGTTGCCGGCAACGGAAGCGAGGATGCAGGCGCCGCCGATGACCAGCGGCAGTTCCATCATCATCACCTGAGTCTCGCCGGTGAAGAATATCGCCGCCAGCAGCATGGTCGCGACCATGGTCACCGCGTAGGTCTCGAACAGATCGGCTGCCATGCCGGCACAATCGCCGACATTGTCGCCGACGTTATCGGCGATCACGGCTGCGTTGCGGGGATCGTCCTCGGGAATACCGGCCTCGATCTTGCCCACCAGATCGGCGCCGACGTCGGCGCCCTTGGTGAAGATGCCGCCGCCGAGACGGGCGAAGATGGAGATCAGCGAGGCACCGAAGCTGAGCGCCACAAGCGCCTCGAGGATACGGCGCAGGCTCTCCTCATCCTCGCCGCCGTAGACGCCGAGCATGATGGCGAAATAGCCGGCCACGCCGAGCAGGCCGAGACCAACCACCAGCATGCCTGTGATGGCGCCCGATTGGAAGGCGACGGCCAGCGCCGGCGCCATGCCGGTGCGTGCCGCTTCGGCCGTGCGCACATTGGCCCGTACCGAGACGTTCATGCCGATGAAGCCGGCCACGCCCGAGAGCACGGCGCCGATGACAAAGCCGATCGCAACAGGCAGGCCGAGCAGCAGTAAGAGAATGACGCCGACCACCACGCCGGCAATGCCGATCGCCATGTATTGCCGATTGAGGTAGGCGCTGGCGCCTTCCTGGATCGCCGCGGCGATCTCCTGCATACGCTCATTGCCGGCTGACGCCGCCATGACCTGTTTGGTGGTGTAGATACCATAGGCAACGGCAGCAAGGCCGCACAGCAGTGCGAACACTAGCGCAAGTGACATGAATAATTTCCTCTTGACTGGACCGGAATACGCCGCGCTGCCCCAAAGGCGGCGTCACGGGCCGGGAAAATGCCAGAGCCGGATATAGAATGCAATCCGCCAATGCACGTCCGCGGAACAATCGTGCTCGGAAGTTCGGCGAACCTGCCGGGATCAGCCCTATCGGCCATCGGTTCCAAACCTCAAATTCGCTGGGCCTGAGCGCGGTAACCCGAGCCACGGCAGAAACCGGCGCGTCGCTCATCGGCTGCTCCCCGTTTCATTCGGCACGGCACTCCTTTATCTTCCCGCTCATTCATCAAGGAAGGAACGGACGGCATGGCCGAGGCCAAGCGTAGATTGGCTGCGATATTGGCCGCGGATGTGGCGGGCTACAGCAGGCTCATGGGCGACGACGAGAGGGCGACCGTGGCAGCCCTCAATGAATGCCGCGAAATTTTCAGAACGCACGTATCCGATCACGATGGCCGTGTGGTGGATACGGCCGGCGACAGCGTGCTGGCGACCTTCGATAGCGTCGTGGAAGCGGTCCAATGTGCCAGCGAGGTACAGACCGCGCTCGGCGAACGAAACCAGGGCTTGCCCGAGGATCGGCGCATGGCGTTCCGCATCGGCGTTAACCTCGGCGATGTCATCGAGCAGGACGACGGCACGATCTACGGCGACGGTGTCAACGTGGCGGCGCGGCTTGAAAGCCTGGCCGAACCAGGCGGCATCTGTCTCTCGGGCAGCGCCCATGAGCAGGTCGAGGGCAGGACCGATACCGGCTTTGAGGACATCGGCGAGCACGAGGTCAAGAACATTGCCCGCCCGGTTCGCGCTTATCGCATCGTGGTAGACGGACAGGCGGAGCCCACCCAGCCAACCCAATCCCTTCCTCTCTCCGACAAGCCGTCGATCGCGGTGCTGCCGTTCGACGTGGGATCCCCGGGTACCGAGCTCGA
>JGI24913J38484_100143_pt1 | contig 30211 bp, 32 predicted proteins | sample LinPfosmplate1_FD_38484 | JGI IMG/M metagenome (IMG submission 38484)
TGCAGGTCGACTCTAGAGGATCCCACGTATAAACATAAATATATTTGATAAAATGGGTTGTTGTTGTTCTACAGAAACAGAGTCTTGGTCTAAACCTTTACTTGTTATTGATGAAGAGTCTGAACCTTATGATGGCTCAGATATTTTAGTACAGGCTCCAGGCGGATCGTCAGATCAAGGGCTTCACAAGGAACGGTCCGAAACTCCGTATTCGACTGTAGACGAGTATGTCATATAACTGATATATAAGTTGGCGTGCTTTGAAAAAAATGACGGCCAAAATTTTGGCCAGGAATTGCGGAAAATTCTCAGGAAAAATTCTCCACCAAAAATTTAGTCCATATCGACCAATATTTAGTTCGTATATAAGTACTATCAATCCTAAACAAAGTAACATGTCCGCCATGATCGCCAGCAAGTTTGACCAGCCCTCTCCGCCCAAGCGCGCCAAGACCACCGCCGGCCAAAATCCGAGTGGCATTGGCATCGCAATTCGCTCCAAAGACGTTCTGGCGTTGTCCCGAGGTGCGGCGGCGCCTGGAACTCCCAATATATGGGTCGGGACCGGTGATCGCACAAGAGATGCCCCCTTGCCAGGATCCAACAAAACTATCAAACAAAAACACGCCGAGGAATACTGGCAGCAGCCTCCCCACAACATTCTTTTGGTCCCATTGGACCCGGAAGGCAATAAAGAACCATTACACGTCCCCGGATGCGCCATGAAGAACGGAGAACCGTTCATCTTCTCGGCAAAAGAGCAAGGCGACGCGATGGTCACCGCTTGCCTAGCAAAGAAATGGGTTCCAAAATGTGTTTGTCCTGTTCAAGCAGAGGCGGATGCGGTCTTTGCCCGGCTGGACACTTGCATTGAACTCGACGAGGCTGGCAATCCAAAGCTCGACAGAAAAGGGCTCCCAAAAGCCGACAAAAAGGCTCTGAAGGCCATGGCGCAGAAGATCGTCGGCGAATTGCCCGAAGGTCGCGCGGAATTCTTCTTGTCTCTCTGTGCCGATTACACCAAGTTGGTCTTTGAAGGAGACAAAGATGGTCGCCCATTCCTTGTCGATGAAATCGTTCGGGGAGGCATCAAAAAAGGATCAGATGCCGGCAGGACCGCTCTTGAGGAAGGGTTCGAAGAGTCTGGTGTCCCAATGGACTTTTTGGAGGAACATTTGCGTCCAACAGGGGCCGTAGAGTACATTTCCCCAGATTCTGGGCGCAAAAAGCTCAACGAAACGTACGAGCTTCTCATCGAGAGAGGTCAAATGGAAGCCTTTTGGGGGGCCGAGGCAGAACGCCGCCGCAAAATGACCAACTGGTTTTGCCCAATTGGGTACTACCAATACCTACCGGGCATTGATGTGAACGGAATGGAAGACGTCAAGGGATTGTGCGAGATCCGCGATGGGCGTTGGCTTCCACAGGCAGAAGCGGAAGCCATTTTGGACGCAGCGTCCCTGAACATTCTCGGACATGTGCTCAAACATTGAGGACTAGAGCCCAGTGAGGACTAGAGCCCAGCAAACATATTCACAAAAAAAATATTATATTTTGTCTTCAATCTCTTGCGAATCTAAATCTATTTCTTCTTCGTCAGAGTCTAAAAGGCCACCTTCACCGTTCTCTAAATCAACTTCTTCCTGATCCAATTCCGTAAATTTACTGATCTGTGCCTCTTGATGACGACGTAAACGCTTGAACACACATTGCCAAACAATATAAAGACCCACAGTGGCCAACAAACAATAAAATAAAAAAGATAACAGGGCTTCCATTTATATCAGGGTTCGTGTTTATATACTATTCATCGTTTTTTTATTATATTAATTCATCTACTCTAGCGTATTCCACCTCTTCCTTATTCGGACATAAACAGCAACAGAATAAGATGTATAGTATTTGTCGAAGGCGGTGATAGCATTTGCGACAAGGTTCGCACGTCAAACAAGACAAAATGTATTCAATGGCCCAAATCACCAAAAGAAATAAAAGTACTCCACCTCCAATCATTACATATATAGCCCAATCGGGTAGCTGTTCTGTGTTAATGATCATAATTAATAGTTATCTTTAATGTTTATATAGTTAAATTAGTCACTGAATATATCGTCGATAGATTTCGTTTCGCCATCCGAGTCTTCACTATGGTCTTCATCAGAGTCTTCTTCATCAGATTCGGGAGCTCCGTCAGAGACAACCCATTTGGCGAGTTTTAGAGCGTCTTCGGGGTAATCTCCATCACAGATTCGTTTCATTAACTCTTTTGACGGTTTCTCCAAGGCTATTTCTGCCTTAGAGATGTCCGCATTCAATGCACCTTCTTTCTGTAATTCCTTTTGGTGTTCTCTGAAAATGTCCCTAATATCTCCGACAGAATTGATAAAGCACTCTTTGGTTTCCCTTTCCTCTTGTATTCTCGCCACTACTGAGCCTTCTTCACTAGCATCGACAGCGTTTACAAGTTCCCGCAATCTTTTGACATTTTTGTTAATGTCCCTTCTTTTAAGTGTGAGTTTTAATTTCTGCTGTTTAAGTGTGAGTTTTAATTTCTGTTTTTCGTCTTTATATTCGTCTGACAATAGAATTGTGTCTGGCCTATACTCACGAGCTTTTCCCAATTTTTTAACAAATTCTTTGGGAAGGCTGCTGAAAAGGTCTCCCTGTTTAATCAGTTTCATGTGTCCTTCGAATGCCTTGTAAAGTTCAACCCATTCGTCAACTGCAGTTGCATGCAGATCGTGCATTTCTTTGTGTTTATCGGCCAATACTTTTACGATGTCCCTGGTTTTTTCGTCGTATGCGAGAATACCTCTTGAACCGGTTAAAGATGCTTTCACCAATTTTTTATTCTCCTTGTATTGAAAGATATTTTTATTCTGTTCGGTAAAATCCTTACACAATTTTTTGAGTTCTTTTCGGTCATGCGCCTCCAATTCTTTGTACTTTTTATCGTCGGCTGATTTGTGCACACTCCAGATATGACCAAAGAATAGATCTTTGCGTTTCTGGATGAGTTCGTCTTGTTCCTCTTCAGACAGACCTTCATTCTCTCCGCCAACAAATAATGCACGTACTTCATCACAGTCAGAACCGTCGCATATTTTGTTCTGGAAAGAAAGTGCATCTTCGGCAGCCTTTAGGAGTTCGGCGGCCGTGTAGCAACTGGAACGTACGTCAAATCGGTAACATTGATTTGCTTTCAATTCGACGATCTTGGCTTCGAGTTCACTGGTGCTTAATGATGCAAACTCTTCGCCAGCATCATATGTTTTCAACATTGCTGAACGAACGGCAATATAAGTGCCAGAGGCAAGAACAAGAGCGGCGAGTCCTATGGCACTATACAACGCTGCAGTGGCGACGAAGCCAGTTGCCCATGCCCACGCGGTGGAAATTGCAACTGCGCCGACGGCTCCTCCCACAACAACTCCGGTCGCGCACGCTCGTGGATTTTCGTAGCACCACCAAAATGAAGAACTAGCGGCTCCCATCTCCGAAAACTTTGATTTGACAGATTCCTTATTTTCAGCCGAACCCCATGCCCAACCGGCCACTTTTCCCAAAACGGAACCAGCGTCAGAGACTTGCACAGAACCGCCTGCCGCGGCTTTCTCCCGAAGTGCTTTTCTGATGTCCGCTGAAGTTGAACGTCCCGTGACTCCGTATTCTTTCAATTTACCGCCTTTCGCCGCATTTACAAGATCTTTTCGCGACATTTTGTCGATTTCCTTACTTGTGACATCGGTTGCGACTGCAGAGGATGTTTTCTTAGTTGTGACATCGGTTGAGACTGCAGATGTTGAGGCTTTTACAGAAGATGACGAATTCTTTTTTTTACGAGCTGCGCGTATTTTCCTCGCAAGGGTAGTCTTGGATGCTCCTTTGACATCTAGTCCTTCTTTTTTAACAATATCTCTTAATGCTACAATGCCTAAAACACTTAGATCGTCTTCTGCCGGTAAAAACTTTGAGGCGAATGGACGCACTTCGACATAGTGATCGAGATGGTCAGCCTTCTTTGTAGCGCTAACGCCTTTCCATTGAAGCATGGGATGCTGTGGCGGAGTTTGCAATGCCATAGGACGCGAAGAATGGGGCGCGGATTTCTCTTGCAGTGTAGTTTTTTTCTTAATAAACGACATTGATAATATGAAACATTTATTCCCTTATTTATACGGTATAAATTTAAATTACTTAGAGACATAGGTTTTGAACAACGCGGAATCCACGCTAAGTTCGCCCAGGGCGGATGCCAAAACATCAAGTCCCGATATACTAAATGTATCTTCCAATGGTTTCCACGCGTCTCCGCCCGCCGTTAATGTATCTAAAATGGTAGCCAAAGCCGATTTGACCTTTTCATATGAATTGTCCCCGACTTCACTGGCCTCCTCGACAGTTGTCGATAGTTGCAACTCTGCCAGTTTTGCCAGATATGGTTTTTTAGTTCTGGCCTCTTTATCTTTACCAAACGTAAAGTCTGACCAGCCGGCGGCCGAAAGTTCGGCTTTCAAAGCTGCGATAGTCATTCCTTTGGAAGATTTTTGCGCGGGACGCGGGGCATTTGCGGGCGCTATGACTCTCAAAGCTGCGATGATATCGGTGGCTTCGGATCCTTGAACATCGGCGGAAAGTTCACCCGCGAATTCCTTGACGGCGGCTATTAGAGGATCCATGATCTCACGGTCCAACAGGATCAATTTGCCGGTATGGTCAAACCATGACAAAAAAATAGCTTGTTCTGCTCCGGTGACGTCCATTTCAATCGCGATCTGGACCAAATATTTGGTCCATAATTTGCGACGGTCTGCAGCGGATTTTGCTGTCTTTTGACCTCGAACATTTGGATTCGCGGTGGTGGCTTCCGAAGTATAATGGCCTGCCATGGGGCTTTTGATCTCGACGACAGTTTTAATACCATTCGCCAAACAATATCCGTCGGGTTGGCATACTAGATCTAGACCCCCATAATTCGTAGTGTATCTCGGCAATGTGTATGGAATACCGTTGACATAGTAGCCTGTTTCAGAATTGCCAAGATCGGCAAAGAAATGAGAATGGGCTAATTCTAGAGCGGGTGCAATAATATTTTCCTTGAAAAGTTTTTCGGACGATACATCTTCCACACTTGCAAGTAATTTGGAAAAATCCTCTACGAACGTTTCACCAACTTCTTCCTCTTCCAATAGAAGATTCGATTGTTCGACAAATGCGATATGAGCCGCCGCGTCGTTGCCAATCTTTTTAGAAAGTTCTTGCACAAACAATTTATTAAATTTCTTGCGATTTTCTTTGAGAAGCCATTTCCCCTGGGCATAAAGTCGTTCCAAGTCACCCTCTAAATATTCGTAATCTCTGGCAAACCCGTTCTGCCCACGCATTTCAGTAATGCCATCACAACGGTTCAAATAATGAATGGCGTCGTGTTCGCGTACATGACCTCTTGGAAAAACCGTATTCAATAGAAATTCTCCCGGTTTGGTTTTTTTACGAGGAAAATTGGGGTAATTTTCAAATAAACCGGCAATGCCCGAAGCAGATGAGCGGTTCATAATTGTCAAAGAAAATACACACCTTTATAGGACCAAAATTTTGGTGAATATTGACCAAAATTTTGGTGAAATATAAATCACTAAAACAGCATGAGTCTATTTTTATTGGCCAGCTTTATGTCGGATTTAAAAATAAATTATATTGGGTTGGTCTATAAACACTTAATCATAATAAAATAAAATGTTAATCTTCTTCTTATTTTTTACTCTGACATTCGCAGATTCATGCGTGAAAAATGTTAGCAGTCCATTTGTCTACCAGCTTAGTCAGCTTCGAATAAAATATCCCGTTATCACACTTGCCAAAGATATCATACACAAGGAAGACGTAAAATATCTTTTGAATGCGTCAGTTGTATTTGAACGATCCGGACTCCTAGATTCACCCTCTGCAGCCACCAGAACTTCTCAAACCGCATATATACAGAAAAATAAAGACCCTATAATGGACTGTATTGGAAAGCGAATTGCAGCAGTTATTCACCACCCATTTGGAAATATGGAAGGCTTTCAACTGACAAAATATACAAAAGGACAACATTATACTCCACACTTTGATTGGTTTAAAGAAGGACACAACCAAAAAGGCCAACGAACTTTTACAGTATTTGTGTATTTGAAAACGGCGAGGTGTGGTGGGACAACCATTTTCCCAAAATTAGGAATAAATATATCGGCGCCGCCGGGTAGTGGTCTTATATGGGCCAATGTGGATAAGAATGGTAAAGGTGAAAAACTAGTTCTGCATGGAGGAGAGGATGTAACTTGTAACGATACCAAGATCGGTCTGAATGTATGGTTCCGAGATACTTGTTGGCCATACAAACATGATTGCGCTCAATACGACGAACTTTAATTACAAAAAAAATAGTCTAATTTTTATTTATTTGAACTGGCGCCGATACCGTGGTTATGTAGAACGATTATCCCTTAAAAAAAAGAGAGTTTGGATGACCAAAAATTTAGTAATCTATGACCAAAATTTTAGTGATTCATTCGCCAAAATTTTAGTCATTCAACAACATGAATCTATTCTTGCTGGCCACCACCCTCAAAGAATGTGCCGCCAACCACTGCGACAAACATTGCATCAAAATGATCCTAGAGCTCACTCAAATGCTCTATTCGGCATGGTGGTTCGGCAGAGACGTCTTTCCACTCCCAGAACTCGACCCATTGCCTAATGACCCATACAGACCCACCCACAAAAATCATCCTGTGTCTGTTTGGGTTAGAGCTGAACACAAACATTATATTTGGACTTTAAACCTTGCTTTCGCGCTCGTTGACGAGTACTACAAACGTTACGGCAAGATTCACGCGTGCTGTGCACATTTGGAACGATTGCAAGCGCTTGGTGCGCCAGAAAATATCGGCGAAGAAACGTATACGCCGCCCGAAAACAAGCGCGCTTACGAAGGTCTTCCAAAAGGCATCTCTTACTTTGACTGCGCGATTAACGACCAATACTTTGAAAGCTGTGCTGTATACACAAATGGACGTCTCAATGCCGTCGAAACGTATCGTAAATATTATCTTTGCAAAGAATGGGAGATGAAGTGGCGGGCAATAAGCCCGATTGGTATCAATACAATTCCACAGAAAGGAGTATATAATGTATGTACCAACTATATTATGAATAGCGTATTATATAATAATTTCTACAAGGATATTGACAATAAAAACGACATTCAACTAATTTTGAAGCAGTATGAGGTGGCATATGAGAAAGAGAGCGACGTTGAATTTTTTGACGAATTGCAAAATGGTATCCTGGAAGATTACCCCAATACACCGAATTTGTCGATCGTACTAGAGAGAATATTAATCTACTTGGTCAATAGAGACTTGACATTGTAATCAAAAAATTGCGGGTGGCCAATCTTCTTTAACGGGTGGCGTGGTCCTACCGACACAACCCAACGTAAAATGACGTTTATAATAAAATTGGTGCTTTTTTAGTTTTAATTGCCAAGCATACTCCTTAAAATAATTCGTTGACTTTATTTCGCCAAATTTGCGTGTAACAATGGGTTTCCAAACTACATTGGATCGATACACGTGTAAAAGATCTTTAGAAATGACATGAAGATCATAAACAGATAAAAAAGATAAAATAGTTATAATCATTTCATTCGGTAATTGATTCATCAATTATTGACCATAGATATTTATAGTAATTTAAACTACAAACCCACATACTAATCCATCGGAGCCTCTTTGAACAGCTTCTGGTCCTGGCAACACAACCAGTCCCGAATTATCATCATCCAATATTTCCAGCATTTGTTTGACGCGATCTGTTCCAAAAAAGGCATGTGTCGCGACTGGATCGTTCTCGATCCCGTGTGCAAGGCCAATGCACTCGATACCCTCAATATAACAGGAAGGTTTGTCCAATACTAACGAATAGATGGCTTCACATGGTATATCTTCAGCATCTCCAATGGTGGACGGAAAGATCCACTCGTGATGAGGCTTGATCGGATGAAAAGGAGTCGCATATAACCCTTGAATATGTACCACCTTGGCAAAACCTCTAGGACACATCGTTTTCAAAACATATTGGACAGTGGCATAACCGCCAGGTGCTAGAATTTTATCACCCCTTTTCACACTCGCAAGCGTATGTTCTTTGTGAGACAGATCTTTCACTTGACAGAACCCAGGAAAGCATGGTCCATCACAGCGATTATAACTGGCCATCGTCGTTGGAGCGGATCTCATGGCTACACCTCTAGAATGAGCTCTTTGCTCAACTTGCTGGCGAAGTGTGGCTCTCGGAGCTGTCATTTCATTAAAGATCTTGTCAAAGGCATCTCGCAGCTGATGAAAACGCGCCCCCCCATAGGTTTGAATACCTTTGTCCAAAAAGTTGTTGCAAGTCTGTGTCAAATGGGCGCCGGCCAATGACGGCAAATAATGACGACCCCAGCGGTTGAAATGGTCGATTTTCATAGCCTCAGCCCATTGACCGGTGATATCGGCCAATAGCTTGGGACATGTGACAGACGAGGCAAATTGCTCCAAATTTGGACGAACTCTCAAAGAATCATAAATAGCCAGTGCAGTTCTTTGACGATCGCCATGACTAGGCGGAGAGTTGGCAGCCAAGAGTTCAATACCCTCAATAGAGGGTGACATATCACCATAGGAATGCAAAAAATAACTGCGGCGTTGACCAAACATTAACGGGCCAATGGGGATCTGATATCCCCATGAAGTCTTTGTATGTGGGCCAATACCACTGATCTCGCCATCCGTTTCCACAGAAAGAATACATTCCGCGGAATAGGTCGTGCGGATATTCGCCATAGCATGTACGAAGACAGTACCCACCAATGACGAATCAGGAATAAACGAATAGCGACCATTGCCGGCCCTGGCAATATCCACCAAGAGTGCCGAGTTTAGACTGTATCCAAACCCAAACGTATGAACTTGACCACGCCATTCAGGATGAGCATCGCGCCATTCATTAAACATACGCAATTCACCCTTTGGAGGACTAACGGTGGGTTCACCGTCGGTCAAAATACAAACAATGCCATCTACTGGGAGCATTTCGAGGGCTGTCTTGATACCATCCCAGAGATTTGTAGAACCGGATGGACTGAGACCCGCTAAAGCCACTTTCATGGCCCCTTTATTCCCGGGGGTCATCTTCTTGAGACTCGAAACTCTATTGGCGCGCGAATTGAAAGAAACAATTGCCGCTCGATCACACGGTCTCAATGAATTGATACAGACATTTGTACCATGACAAGCAATATCCAACATATTGTAACCATCCGACTCACCATCTGCCGTTGTGACTTCGCGGTTCATGCTTCCAGACGTGTCTTTAACAAAGACGATAGACAATGGACCGGCTTCTCCATCGGAAACCGTAACAGAAACCTGCATAACTGGACCTTGCTTACGAATTTCACCAGTACAAACCGCGGAATCATCCTGCATCCTGGTCTCAGGCTCAATAGTATCGGCTGTAGTCAATAATTGCTCGATCTCTTGGCGCAACTCACGATTAGGAATTAATTGTTCGACACGCATAGGCTGACGTGTCAGCGGAGAAATAGGAGTTGCATGTAGATAGCGCACAATGGCGTCACGCTCGTAATTGTGCGTATCAGGTGCCAAAACAGGATCTGTCATGATTTCATGGGTTATGGGGCATCGGTGCTTATCGAGAAAGGAAGCCATTGCTTTTTATTATTTATAATACACAGACAAAAAAAAATAGAATATAACTAACTTATTATAGAAAATCGTTTTTAGGCTTCTTTTTTATTTTTTTACAGGCACAAACAAACGCCAGCGTGATCAGTATGCCTAAAACGAAACCTATGCCCATATACACGCCATCGTCGAGGTCCATATCCAAAAAGGGAATGTTTAAAGACGCGGCGGAGGCCTCAGAGTCAGATCCAGTTCCGAAGGTAGAGTTGTTCATATTAAATAATCTCTGACCAAATTTTTGGTGATCAATGTTCAGGACTCTGAAGATCAATGTTCAGGACTCTGAAGATCAATGTTCAGGACTCTGAAGATCAATGGCCAATTTTTTGGTAAACTCGTGACCAATTTTTTGGTGATCAATGTTCAGGACTCTGAAGATCAATGGCCAATTTTTTGGTAAACTTGTGACCAAATTTTTGGTGATCAATGTTCAGGACTCTGAAGATCAATGGCCAATTTTTTGGTAAACTCGTGACCAATTTTTTGGTAAACTTGTGACCAAATTTTTGGTGATCAATGTTCAGGACTCTGAAGATCAATGGCCAATTTTTTGGTAAACTCGTGACCAATTTTTTGGTAAACTTGTGACCAATTTTTTGGTGATCAATGTTCAGGACTCTGAAGATCAATGGCCAATTTTTTGGTAAACTCAATGGCCAAAAAATTGGTAAACTCAATGGCCAAAATTTTGGTGATCAATGTTCAGGACTCTGAAGATCAATGGCCAATTTTTTGGTAAACTCAATGGCCAAAAAATTGGTAAACTCAATGGCCAAAATTTTGGTGAACAATGTTCAGGGGAAGATCCAATGGCCAATTTTTTGGTCACGACAAACAATAGCCAGTATTAAAAAAACCATGTATAAATACAAGACCCCCCTCTCTTAAAATGAAATCAACGATCAAGTTAACCGGACTTGCACTTCTCGCTACATTGACCAACGCCGCCGATGGAGAGGTATTTTCAATCAATACTTACAAAGTCCAATGCGATACCAGTAAACAATCTTATTTGGACGCATTAGAATCTGCTAGAAATGCTTATCCAGCATATATTGCAGCCCTCAAAGGCTGGAAAACTGCAACGGAAATACATGCGAAAGATTCGACATCAAAAAAATTTGTAGAAGATTATACTGGCCTAGGCGATTGGCAAAATCTATTAAAGCGTAAACATCCCAAAAAGAACCTAAGAGCGTGGGGAGCCGCCGATAAGGAATTCGAATTTAACCTCGACGACTACGCGAAAGTATATGAACATTCTAAAGGTCTATACGATACTGCTAAAAAAGCCGCAACGTCATCTAAAAAATCTTACTTGGCCGCATGCGGATCTTACCAAGAAATTCAACAAGCATATTTTAACACATTAACTACTGGCGAAGTTGGAGAAGATGCCGATGACGGTGAAGATGCCGCCGAAAATAAATTCACACAAGATGATATCGATGACGCTCGCCAAGAAGGTGTTGATTCAGTAGACATCACTACGGATAATGCCGACGCTCGCCAAGAAGGTGTTGATTCAGTAGACATCACTACGGATAATACCGCTGCTCGCCAAGAAGGTGTTGATTCAGTAGACACCCAAGCTATATATGACGAAGCATTTGCCGCTGGTAAAGCTGCCGCTGAAGCGGAGACACCAGCAGAGACTCCAGCGGAAACTCCAGCAGAGACACCAGCAGAGACTCCAGCGGAAACTCCAGCAGAGACACCAGCTGAAACACCAGCAGAGACACCAGCGGAAACTCCAGCAGAGACTCCGGCCGAGACACCAGCCGAGACACCAGCAGAGACTCCAGCGGAAACTCCAGCGGAAACTCCAGCGGAGACACCAGCAGAGACACCGGCTGAAACTCCAGCTGAAACACCAGCCGAGACACCAGCCGAGACACCAGCCGAGACACCAGCAGAGACTCCGGCTGAGACACCGGCTGAAACTCCAGCTGAAACACCAGCCGAGACACCAGCAGAGACACCGGCAGAGACACCGGCTGAAACTCCAGCGGAGACACCAGCAGAGACTCCGGCTGAGACACCAGCAGAGACACCGGCTGAAACTCCGGCTGAGACACCAGCAGAGACACCGGCTGAAACTCCAGCGGAGACACCAGCAGAGACTCCGGCTGAGACACCAGCAGAGACACCGGCAGAGACACCGGCTGAAACTCCAGCAGAGACTCCGGCCGAGACACCAGCAGAGACACCAGCGGAAACTCCAGCAGAGACTCCGGCCGAGACACCAGCAGAGACACCGGCAGAGACTCCAGCGGAAACTCCAGCGGAGACACCAGCAGAGACACCGGCAGAGACACCGGCTGAGACACCGGCTGAAACTCCAGCCGAGACACCAGCCGAGACACCAGCAGAGACTCCGGCTGAGACACCGGCTGAAACTCCAGCAGAGACTCCGGCCGAGACACCAGCAGAGACACCAGCGGAAACTCCAGCGGAGACACCAGCAGAGACTCCGGCTGAGACACCGGCTGAAACTCCAGCAGAGACTCCGGCCGAGACACCAGCTGAAACTCCAGCGGAGACACCAGCAGAGACTCCAGCGGAAACTCCGGCAGAGACACCAGCGGAAACTCCGGCAGAGACACCAGCCGAGACTCCAGCGGAAACTCCGGCCGAGACACCAGCAGAGACACCAGCAGAGACTCCAGCAGAGACACCAGCTTAAAACAATAACAGAATAAAATTAAAAATAAATTATTTATCTTTATGTTTAAATATGTACATGTAAGATTGTTGTTCTGTCAGTTCAAAGTGTTGGTCAAATGTTTTTCCAAGTTTGGATCGTTTGCATGTATCCCATGCTTCTTTGGCTTCTGTGTCTGAGAATGTGATGATACACGCTTGATCTTGTAGTTCGCACTTGACTCTGCGCCATCCTTGATAGAGATATATTTTTTTGCAATGTTGATATTCTTGACCAAGAGCAAATTGGAATATTTTGTGTTTGAATTTACCCATGTGATATTTGCAGTCGTCGTCCTTTACAATAGTGGAATCGATAGGGTCTGTAAGCCAGTTGTCTTGCTGGTCTCTGGCATAAATAAACCACGTGCGCGTGACAAGTTGTCCCATTTATTCACTGGAAAATGTATTTAAGTAGTGTCATTCTCATCGATGGAAACGGAGTTTAAATTGTTGTGTTTGTGGGTGGCCTTGTTTCTAGTTTGGAATATAACATTGATCCGCGTGGATAATAAATATGACCTTCATATTCGCGGGCATACGTCTGTGAATGTGATTCAGCAATTTGCAAGGTTGCAGGGCATTGCCGACGAAAAGGTGGTTCTTTATAAATATGATGGTCATGTTCGTAAATATTCCTCTGATATATTATTGTCGGGTGGTCGTTGGTCTATTGGAGCGCGTCCGGTGTCCGGTGATCATATACACGCGGCTATTTCATTTTGGATCGGTGATGTTCCCCGATTGTTTGCGGAGCATGACCGCCATCCCATGGATCCAATTCCCTACGAGACGAAGAAGCCTTCAATGTGTCTTGCACCCGACAAGAATGCATATACAAAGTTATGGCCTCATGTGGGCGTGCATACACATTGTGATGGTTTGATCCACGTTCATCCGTGGTCTGCGCCCAAGAGTATTCGAAAGGAAGGTTTGGATGTCCAGCTTGGCCTTTGGTTTGATCAGGTGGGCATTCAGTATCGAGAAACCCCTTTAGTTTCTTTGGAATTTGCGGATGGTTTGCGTTTGGATGGAAATGCGACTCATCGTTGGTATGTGGCTGAAAAGAAATGTTTTAAGGATTCCGATGCTAAGATTTACTCTGAATATTTGGACCAGATTTGGTTGGGACATGCGTATGCTAGTTATGTGGTTTGGTATGGTAAAATTGGTTCCGAAAGTCCTGGCGATATCGAGTCTCATATCGATTCCTTGAAAGTGGTTGGCGTGTATAGTTTTAACGAGTCCCCTTATCCGCAAGATTGTTTGTAATATTTTAGTGTCTTGGTCCTATAAAAGATTCATTTTATTCAATGTATGTATGATTATGATGCAGTGTATTGGTTTGTATTTTCTTGTGTGTTTGTGAGAGTGATGTATTTTGTGGTGGATCAGTGGTTGGTCCGGACGCGCCCGGTGTATAATACTTTACCCATTTTCCGACAGATGTACATACAAAAGAACATGGTCAAGTCTTTCTACTTGGCCATATTAACGATATATGCTTCTATAAAAGTAATATTGCCGATTTATCAGCGTGGTTTCTGGGATACGTATACGATTCATCGTCTGGGCGCCCTTTATGGTTCGAATGATTTTATGGGATTGGTGTGTGTGGATCAATTGCCAAAGACGACTCGTATTCATCATATAATCTCGACAATATTAGTCTTTACTTCCTTGTCGTTGGATTTCCAAGAATCGGACATTGGTCAGGCGATGTTGGTGTATACAATGGCGAGTGCGTCGGCCTATATTGTGAATTTACACTTGGCAGTTCGTTTATTGTTCGAACGTGGTGAATTGGTTCGTCTGCGTTATGTTGCGGCGGCCATATACATGACCAGTTGTGGATGTTCCTGGACTTGGCATTTGGTGTGGGGTTTTTCTCGTGCAAATTTTAACATATATCATGTGCTTTATTTTTTGTTATTGGGATGGATTGTCCGCGATGATATAATTTTGATGCAATGGCTGTCTAAATGATCTATTTAGTGTATGGCACTCCTTCAAAAATGAGAACTCTCCGCGCTGTGTTTATAGGGGAGTCGTCAGTTGGCAAAACAACTTTATTGAGAAGAATGTCAAAAGATTCTGGTCGTATCGTCCCTACTATTGGTGTAGACAATGTATTATTTGATTATGATGGTGTTTTCTTTCAATGTTGGGACACATCTGGCCAGCCGCAGTTCAAGGCCGTGGTGAAGATGTTTGTTGAGAAATCTCGTCTGGTCGTTTATATGTATGACGCTTCAAAGTCAGAGACATTCGTCTCTAAAAATGTGCCAGAGAATGCTATTATAATCGCGAACGTGTCTGAGCGCGGAACTTTCCCGTTGGATAGAGACCATTTACCGTTTAGCGACTCTAATACACAGTCTGTCAAGGATATATTGGATCTGTTAAAGACGTATGCTATTGTAGAGGCTAGCTTTTCAGAAGAAAATAGACCTGAATGTTGTTGTTGTTTGTAATTGTACATAAAAAAAATTAAAATTTTAAATGATTTACTTGTATGTAATTGCATTCAACTGTGCCCCTTTGAATGCCGCGCGCCTCTACTTCTCTTCTTTGTCTGTCTTCGACAATGGCATAAAGTTCGTCATTTTTTCGTATCCACGACAAACAGCACGCGCATGCGACTTTCCATACTTTGTTTTGCGATACACAACAAAGAAACGGCATCGACATCATGGTTATGATGAGTTGAAACGGAGTCAATAATACATATATTACATTTGTCCAGAAGTATGTGCATTTTTCCTGTGGTGTTTCATATAGATGATATTCTGCATCGTCTGTGTCTGCTTGGTCATGACTTTTCATTTTTTCTACGATTCTGAGCTGAACTCGGATACTTTCTAAAGCTTCTCGTGCTTGTGCGTCTAGTCCGGTTTGTGTAATTTCCGCGGTTCTTGGATCTCCAGTCTCTGCAAAATCAAAGACATATTTTGCCGCTGATGTGATCCACCCCCATATGGTACTGTCGTTGACTTGCAAGGTATCGTTATTTCTTTGAATTTCTTCCCATAGTGGCGTTGCAATAGTGTATGCTTCCCTTTGTTTGACAAGAACTCTTATCAATTGATAAGCTTTTTGTTCCCAATCTCTTAGACAGCAGTACAGATGAATTTGATTATTCCTAAATCTATCTGCTAATATTTGCAAGGGTCTGCGTATATTATCTCTGTCCGTAATTTGAAGATTTCCGCAACAAAATACATTTCTAAAAAACCATGCTAGTTTTGAGGCATGGATATTGGAAGCCCATGAACCAATAAATCTGCATAGGGACCATATCCAGAAAAAGCTGAGTAGTATCCAGTACGATATTGTGGCGGGTACCCATTGCGATTCGTCGTATTGTTCATCGTCTACGAACAATTCTGTAGATAACCCTTGGGATACGCTCATGGATGCCATAAGAGCAACTGAAAAAGCAAATATAGAGACGCAGAAGAATAGAAATATGGCGTTGTATCTGGCGTTTAGATCTTTGATGACTTCTGTATCTAAATATGGAACGGCTTTTTCTCTAGAGACTGCCAAAGGATATCTACCCGAAAGAAATTTTGCTTCTACAATATTCAAGCGAACAGAATAAAACACACCTTCTAGGACGGACATAAGACCGAAAATGGTACCTAGTAATGTTGCTGTGTTATGCATGGTTTTCTTCCACTCTGGTTGTCCGTCTACGTTCCCTAAGAGTTCTCCAGCATGTCCGACGGAGAACCCAACCACTAGTGTGGATACCAGAGTCATTTGATTGATCATTTGTTGGTAGTCATTTAGGACGACTCTCATCCGTTCTTCCAACTTTTCACGTATAGATAAAAACATTTTAATTTCATCATAGGACTTGCAAACCAAATTGTGCGAACTTTGAATGAGTTTTTCATCTCTTTGGGTTCTAATTTGGTTTGCAAATTGACCTTGTTGACGAACGGCCGCTACGGGATCCATTCAAATATATTATAAGATGGTCGGTTATTTATAGTTCTTTTATTCTTCAACTACATGTTCATACGTTTGATTTCCCCATTTCGTGATCAGCTCATTTGGGTTTACTTGTTCTCTCGGTATGAGCGGCCAATAATGTCCATTGTTATATAGATAAAATGTATGTGTGTATGTGGTCTTTTCGTCTGCCGGATATGGTAGAACTTCTCTAGCTGTAAAGGACCATACGTCCATTTTGGGTTTGTATTTTCTTTTTTCGGCTTCATTCGGGAGGACTTCAGCGTCAATCCTGGACTGACATGTGAAAATAATAAACCGACAGTCCATTTCCTTTGCCAAGAATGCGGCCCAATTTTCTGACAAATTACTTGGATTGATTAATTCATTGACCAATATATTTTTGACGGGCTCGCCTGTTTTACCATCGATCGTCCAATCATCAGCGAAATACTTTTGCATTTGTCTGCCTATTCGTCTCAAATCTTCTTTGGTGTATGGGTATATTTCAAGGTTATATAATTGGATAAACAAATTTGCACTGTGTAAGAGACACCACCCGTCGCCGGGCACTCTCTTCGTCCAGAATTTGGAAAATACTTCGGCGACTTTTGTGTTAAATATGCCAACACCGAATCTGTCTCCTCGTTTGCTCAGTTTTATGGATGCCAATGTAAATTTTTTGGGTCTTTTTGGCCTTATAAGAGACTGACTATCGGCCATTGGTTCGCTAGGACCTGCCGCTGATGATTTCGTATCTGAGGATGAACTAAGATCTATCGCTGCTGATTTCGTTTCTGAGGATGAACTAAGATCTATCGCTGGCGAGGACGACGAGGGCGGTTTGCCAGATACCCTCAAGGTTAGTGTTCCAGGCAAAACCGTCTTTTTCTTAAATCGTTCTGTATGTTTTATACGATATGTAATGATAACGTTTTCTGCATCGACTTGTTCGACAACTTTGACTTTGGCCTTTACTCCGGGAGTCCTCTCCCAAAAGACTTTATCACCCGGTTGAAACATTTCATCTATAATTGCCAAATAAATAGTGGCATTTTGTTTAAATCCGTTACGAAATTACTTTAAAGATTATAAACATGTTTAATAATACAAGTGTATGTTTCTGCTCCCTTTATGGGCTATATTCATCATGGTAGTTATACTAGCTATTTTAAGTAAGGACGATGACGAATGGACAAAAAAAACCATGACGATCCTGGTTATTTTGATATTGTTTCCTCTTTTAAATTTGACATTCACGCTTTCCTTATTGTATTTATCGCCTCATGGCTCTTTGGATCCGAGTAAAGTAGGGAATCTTGCATCGGAAATGCTGGAATGCGCGTCTGAACGTCTTCCAACGTTATCCTTGCATTTTTCCAAAATTGGGGATTGTTTACATGATGTAAGTACATATTCAGTGCGTCTGGGTCGTCTGCCATATATGGGTTCTCGTGGTGGCCAAAATATTCCGGAAGCTTTTGTTATACCAAATCTGGATCAAAAGTCTGTGTTTGTGACAAAATATTATCAGGAATCTACTATTTTGGAAAAGTCATTGGTTATGATTCACGAATGTGCGCATATTGGGCTTGGTGCCAAAGATTATGCATATCGCTGGGAACCACATTTCAATAACCTTACACGGGAAGAACAATACAATAATGCGGATTCATTTATGGATTTGGTATTGACTTATTGTGCTCATTTATCTAAATCTACGTCTTTTCGGGGTGCTGGTCATAATAAAAGGGTGTTTGGAGAAGATTGGTGACAAAAGATTTTATCTGAATCTCCGACGTTTCGTGGGGGCTCTACGAGGGCTTGCTTGCCGTCTTCGTCTATCATATCTTTCGCGTGGACTTTGCTTTCTGCCTGGCCACTCTGGCACATCAGAAGGGTGTTCGGAAAACATTGGTGACATTGGGCGCTTGCGCTCTGCTCTCTCATACCGTATTTCCGGAGATTGTCTTCGTCTCTGTTGTGGTCGTCCTTTGTCAAATTGTAAGTTCATGCTTTGCTGTCGCCGTGAAAACATGGGAGACATTGGACGTTTCTCTCGTACGGGAGACATGTGTCTGGCATTTCTTGGGGGTCTTTGTCCCGACGAGCGTCTGGCATTTCTTGAGGGTCTCTGTCCCGACGAACGCCTGTCACTTTCTCTCTTTTTGGAGAATTTTGGTGTCCATTCTTCCCACCACTTTAATTTCTTTTGCCGGTAGCGACTTTTGGGCCGTTCAAGTTCTCGAACGACTTTTTTTGCAATGTCGAGTTCAGATTTTCGGCATTTATCGAGCACGTCGTCGGTAAAATCGTCACCATAGCCACATCCATATTCTAAAATATTTTCAATGCATCCAACAAAGGAATCAAATTCGTTCGAGTCTTTGGGAATACCAACATCAATGGCAAGATCTTCGACAGACATTTATCTATAAAGATTCCGGTTTATATACGCAAAACTAGCGGACCCAAGTCGGTATTTTCGTATCTGCTATATTTCCTAATAGTTGTAATCGTTGGATTTCCTTTTTTAGGGCAATGTTTTCGTGGTAAAGTTGCAAGCAAATATTCGCTATTTTTTTAGTGGTCATCGGCGCGCGCTGCCGACATATACTCGTGCTGGCGCGCGCCAAAGTTAAACTGTCTTCTTGCTTCGTAGATAATTGTAAGTTTTGTAAAGAATAAATAATGTCTTCCATTTTGTTATGTGTCAGTGTCTTTTATAGTATATACTAATCAAACGCGTGGGCAATATTCAACAATGATGCATTCGGAGAGATTTGCTTCGGATTGAGTGGATTTATGTACAAAACTCTTTTTAGTTTCTGTGCTTTTGTTTGATTTTGAAGAGTTTTTTTTAGGGTTTGTCTGTGTACTTTTATGTTTTTTCTGTGTTTTTTTAGATAAAAGGTATCCACCAATAATTATAAAAATAAAAATGAATTGTGTGTGACTATTTGACATATTGTATTATAATATTCTATTTTATACGGGCCCAACGATAATTTCCGCAAATGCGCTTGTATCTATATATTTTTGAATGGTTTGGTTCACAAAATCTACAGTCAGATTGGAGACCATTGTATCAAATTTTTGTAGTTCTTGTACAGCATCTTTTCCGTCAATGATGTGTTTCAAAAGGGTTTCACCCAATTGATCGACGTCATCCATGGCTATTTTTCGACTACCGATCATTCGCGAAGAAGCATTCTCCAATTCCCTTGGCGTAATGCCGGATTTTTTCCATTCTTGTATGAGTTCTCTGGTTGTGGCCATTCCTTCTTCTAAAGAGGCAGGGCTAAAAGTGCCCTGAACACAGAATATCGGATCTGTTGCTTTGGATACCGTTTGTATCATGGCGTAGATCCCATAAGTGCCCAGACCGCGCTGTTCTCGAACAGTATGCATCAGCCTTCCGGTCATTCCACCGCCAAGTACTTCTGCGGCGGCCTTTAATGCCACGCGTTCTTCCGGTGTCAAAGAGTTTTTAACTGTCTGACCAATCATGATGGATGCCGAGCCAAATCCTGGCAATTTTTGATGTATTTCCGTTGCTTTTCTGGGCAAAGAAGTCCATTCGAGAGTAGTCTTTGGCGGTGTACCTGTGGAATTAAATATTTTGCCCAATTCTGCCGCAACTTTGGTTGTGGGTGCGATCATGGTTACATACGTCGAGGCGTCGCTTGTCAATTGATTGTGAAATTCTTCGAGTTCTGACATGCTTATTTCTTTAATGCGTTGAACTCTGGCTTCCAAAGGGATATTATATTGTGTTTTTTCGAACAGTGATTGGATGAAATGTTTTTTAACTTGATAAGATTGGTCTGTGCGTCTTGACAATAACTCTGAGATCAAATGTCTTTTATGTAGTTCTACATTGTCTCTGTCAAAATTGGAATTATGCCATTCTTGGACAATGGCGGTGCCCGTTTCGAACACGTTGTCCGATGGCAATGCCATATTCATATGTATAAACTCATGGTCGTGCATGAAATTTCTTTCAGCATGCAATGACATTAATTTTGAACTAATATCCCTGGATACATCTGGTTCGCGCAATGCTGATACTAACAATGAGGCCTTATCGTGGTCCGCTGGCGAAAACCGCACCGATAGTGTGGTACGAACATAATTTGCTCGGGGCGTATGGATGAGGTTTGTAACAGGTCCGATACGTTGCAATTTCCAATCGCTGTTTTGTTGTTTCAACATAATATCCGCAACAGATGGCGAAATATTTTCCACCTTTGACTCTATCTGTATACCAGCAGAACTATGAAGGGGTTCTTTCGTCGGTATGACGTGCGTCACTGTCATGTTATGAGATTTAAAAATGGTGGCGGCTGTCATAGCGATATCATTGGGCGTAATCGTTTCTAGTGCATCTTTTCGAGCCTGAAAATCTTTCCAATTACCAATCGAAACACCACGGCCCAATTCCGCCATGAGATCTTGTACGGATTCTGTGCTGCGGTTCCATTCATCGAGCATTACATTTTTGACGTTATCTAGTTCTGAAGTCAAAACGGGATGTGTTGTAAAGGTTTCTAGTGTATTGAGCATTTTTTGTTGCACTTCTAGACGGTTTTCTGGGCTCGTGGTCTCCTGCGTGCCGTGAAAAAACCATAAATAAGGGTCTAGTTGTCTTGGAGAATACGTTGAAACATCGTGCAGTGTATTGTCCATAATCAAAGATTTTGCACGGCCTTCTCCATTGTGGTACAATAACTTTGAGATGCATTGTAAAACTACGGATTCTTTTTTGGAGCCAGCCGGCGCTCTAAATGCCATACATGTCATTGGACACGGTGCCGGCAACATTAGTTCCACATAACGCATGCCCAATTGTTCCGGCTCTTGCGTTAGGACTCTTTCGCCTTGTTCACCCGCCGGTATCCCTCCAAAATGTGTATCCACATGTTTGAGAATGGTTTCTGGATGCATTGCGCCGACAAATATGAGGGTGGTATTACTGGGCACGTAGTATTTGGCTCTGAAATGTTCCATATCTGCTGCGGACGTTCTTTGGACATCGGTCATCGTTCCTATGGTGGAATGATGATACGGATGTTCTAGAATGGCGACGGCTCCAGTCGTTCTAAACATTTTATTTCCAGCTCTCTCGCCTCTTTCGAGTTCATTGAGGACTGCTTTCATTTCTACAGGAACCTTTTCAGCGGGGACGGCCGCAGTTTGAAATCTTTCCGAATCAATTTGAATCGTTTCCTCGGTTTGTTCTGGTAGATGTACTACATAGAAACGCGTCGAATCCATGTTTGTTTCGGCGTTGATGACATCGCCTTTGGACGCAAGTGACCAGATCTTTCCGTTTTGAATGCGAAAAGACATGTGTTCTATAAAGTGTGCGGCACCCATGGGTGTGGTGCCAGCTTCATCTTTGGAACCGGCTTTGACTGCGCGCATGTAAGCAGTGACTGAAGCACCAGGGACTGGGCATAAAAGAACCGTTAGATTATTATTTTGATGTTGATAAGAATAAACGGTATTTGTTTGTAGAGTTGCGGAGGGTCCGGGTCGCCACATATTTATATATATTGTTTAAGGTTTATACTCTAAAAATGTAAGTCTTCTGCGACATGACAAAATAAAGGCATGCTGACATTTAAGGCGAATAATTGTTTGTACAAATAATGAAATGCTTGAAGTACAGAATACCTTTCATGGGCTTGAAATTGTGCTACTGTACGACCGCCTTTTATAGAAACGAGCCCGGTCATATACACATGATATAGTAGCTGTTTGTTGCTCTGAATGGTAGAATATTGTTCTGTAGCTTCCATGACGACGTTCAATTGTTCCATGATGGTTCTAAAGGTGTCCACTGGTATTTTGCGCCATACCTTTTGCTGTTCATGGTCTGTAAAAAGATAACACAACATTTGCCAAAACTGTGTATGGTTTTGGTGAAACGTTGGATTTGCAACGGCTGACGTTACATGTTCGGGCGTGATCGTTTTAGCAGTTGCCATATTTTTATTTTTTTTTATGTTTTATATTCAAAAAACGAATATTCCTTACATGTGATTGGCGAGCCATTCGAATCCGATCCTTGCTCGTTGGTTTTGAGTGGCCGAACATTCGATGACATACCAGTCCGAACTTTTGATTATATTTAGAGCCAGTCGTTCTGTGATCTGTTCGCGATTGGCCGCATACGGCAAATCTTGTTTATTCGCCAATACAACCAATGGTTTGCCGACATTTTCTTTGTGAGACATGACCGCATGCAATTCTGATTTTGCCTGTTCGAATCGATCTTGATCATTGCTGTCCACGACAAAAACAATACCCGAACTCTGTTGATAGTAATGGGGCCATAAAGCGCGAATCTTATCTTGGCCACCCAAATCAAACATCTTTATATTAAGTTTTCCGACTTCTATCTCTTCCACATTGAAACCAATCGTGGGGACTGTGTAGTCGATGGCTTCGCCAAGTTGCAAGGAATATAGAATGGCGGTTTTTCCGGCGGCATCTAGTCCCAAGATTAGAAGAGATGTATCTCGATGAAAGGATTTCCAAATCCAATCCAAAGACTCGAATACCGAACCTACAGAGAGTCCTGAAAAATCAGAGCCCATATACTACTCCGTATGCAACATAAATACCCATTTTTAGATTTTGTAAAAACACTTTTTGCGTTTTTGATTAATAAAATACAGTATATAAGTCGCGCGATTTATGTATACAAAAAATGGCCTCTTTTGAAGATTCAACCGTACTCAACTCTGTAGGAAATGGAAACGCAAACCACCAACTTCAACCGTTCTTCGGATCGGTGGAGCCGCAGTACCAAAAGATGCTCGCGGAAGATAAATTCGCCCACGAGACTTATAATTTGCCCAAGGCATATGAGGGCAAGAACAAGCATCTCGAGACAGTCCTGGACTACCTCATCACAGAAGAAGACTCCTGGTACACGTCCGCCGTCTTACCTTGGGTTTTGACAGACGATTTATCCGTTAAGTGGGATATTTTCCGTTTTAACAAGACCCTGATGGATCTGGAACCCCACCAAGGCGTTCCTCGCTATGTGACTGCGGAGCGTGAAAGTAGGTCAGATCGATTGGTACGAAGAGGCCTCGCGTTCATTATTGAACACGGTTTTTATAAAACTGATCAAGGTCGCCAGCATTACCTGATGAATCTGCGCCAGATCGTCGATTCCGTCAATGAGACCGCCTACCACGGTGTCATTCACGCACTCTTGGCCAGCAAGAACCACTACAAGGAGTGGGAGCGCCAGCACGGCTCTGTCGTGACTCGCCCAGGACAGCTTTTGCGTCAACAACGCCGCCGTTGGGCCGTCGTACAGAAGCAGGAACGCGGTCTATACCTATTAGATGCAGAATTGAAGGACCAGATGAAGTACGAGGGCGTGTCGCCCAATGTATGGATCCTTCCATCAAAGATGTCGATTTACGTGACGATGGTACCGTCAGCAGAGGTCGAGTTCTATCGCAAGGGAAGTGGCGCCGCCGCCAACCTCGAGAAGGGCCCGGACAATCTCTTGACATTCCGTGGCAGCAAGGTCTTCGAGACTCGCCCCTTTGATATTGATTTCATCGGCGAGCCACGTGATTTGCTTGTCCGTGAACGCCAGATTGGTGAGTACTACGAGTTCCCCAATGCCGACGAAGTTGGCGGCGAGGAAAACCGTGATATCTTCATCTACTCGATGGACGACGACGATTTCGTACGCATCCGTTATTCGGAAGCCAAGGCTAAGGCCGTTGAGAACGCCAAAGCTGCCGGCATCGCCACATCTGGAAAGGGAACTGTGCTTCTATTGCGCCCATTCATGACGTACAACATGGCGTCGGGTATCCTCATGAAAGGCGGACTTGACACCGGATTTACCGCTCACGGCCACCACGACTTTATGTTGACCGATGATGTGATCCACAAGGTCCACATTGGACACTATACGTTTTACCACAAATCTGTAGTGAAACAGCCAAAGAACCTGATGATCGCCGAAGATATCTTCGCCTCATCATATGTCGGTGGAGAAGGCACAAATCTGTTCGAGGGTGTGGGTGATGATAAGACTCAACCCGCTGAGGGTTCATTCCCCACTGAGTTGGCACAGGACCGTTTCACTGGTGATTTGATTGCCCTTTGGATCCCCGAAGGCAGATACAACATCAGCAACCCGCTCGATATTACCGGACACTACAGTGCCCAGACCCTCGATATCCAAAACTCTCGTCTCGATCTCTCGCAGGAACATTACCCGGGTGCCGCCGCATATGCCGATGCCCTCGGATTTGATCGCCTCCAGAACTATGGTTCCCAAGACCAATTCCTTTCACCGGTCCGTCACCTTAACACGGTCTGTTTCAGAGGCCACCAGCTCTCATACGATGCCAAAAGGGGTACCTACTCCAAAATCACCCTAAACACCGGACATTGGGGACCTAACGTGTACCCTGGCTGTAGAGCCGTTAGAAATGGCGAGAACGCCTTCCTTAAGGACATGGAGTACGAAAAGGCACGTACTGCGGGCCAACTCGGTCTTTAAATTATTAAATCATATTTTTAAATCATATTCCAAAATTAAATAAAGTATAAAGTATAAATTGTTTCATTTCATGAATGGGTCTATGTGTATCTATATTGTCTGTAGAAGAGATTGCGCGAGATAAAGTCTCGTTTTGGCGCCTAACGTCTCGTAGAAAAGAACCGACGATACCAGAATTGGCCATAATGATCTCGGACGTTCCGAAGAAAATTCGCCCTCAAGTGGGACAACGCATTATTGATATGACATCAACTCGTAATGAGACCAATCCGTTAGCGTAAGATTATGACTTAATCCCTTCAATACCTTCAATTCGTGCTCTCGTTCGGAGGAACTGTCAAACAAATCGGCGAAAAAATTGCGGGAACCCTTTCGCGGATATCCGGGATGTACCATCCACTCTATTGTACCAAATGCCCCAGACAATGTTTCGAAAAATCTTTCACGGTTCATATCTTTGCCCATTAATCCAAGGCCGATAAAACACTCTGGGGCGCGAATTCCTTCCTTACGATACACGAGTCGGGCCCGGAGACACGTTGGAAACCGACTCTCGTATCTAGCTTTCCTTTCGGCGGACAGCCACGCATAATTTTCCACATCTTCGTCGGGGATTCGAACGGAAAGGACACCGTATTCCTTGAAAATGGGTGCGAGAATATCCGGCATTCCCGGAAAAATATGTACATGTTGATGACCGTCCACATGCTTGGGATATGATCCCGTCAATGTCTTGAAGCGCTCCATCTGGGCAGACGTCTCGTCGTGAATCGCGTCGTCTAAGTCTGCCACACTATGATCAATCAATTTCCAAAATTCACACTTGTAATACAAAAGATTCTTATCGGTTGTAATCGCAGACGGTCCAGACAAAGATTTGCCCTCGGTTAAATTCAGGTGCATGCCAAGATAAAGACCGACTTCCTTGGCCTTTTTAGCGGCAGATTCTGCAGAAGGCCCATTCACGATCAAAGAAGCTGCCGTTATGGCTTTACATTCAAATGCATGGAATATGCCAGCATCTCTTTCGGAAGAATAGCCCAGATCATCCGCGTTGATTATAAGAGACATGCGGTTCATAGAAGAATTTGATATTAAATACTATTTTTTCAAGTAGAAATGGACTATTTTAAGCCGCAAAATAAATACAAATGAGTTTAAAAGTCGGAAGAAATGCCTTTGTACGGGGGCATTTGAAGTCTTTCTCGGCGTGCTGGAAAACATATTCGCGCATAACCAGTTGGTGAAAATATGAGAAATTTCAATGAACATTACGTCCAATCCGTCGAACATTTCACTCACATACTAACATATTATTTTTTAGTTACTCTCTTATATAATGTATTTTTGTCTGGTACTTCTTTGTCCATTTTTTCTTTTATGCACTCTGATATGCACCTCTCATATCGCCCAACCGGAATCGCCTTGGTTATCCACCAATAAGATGCACATTTGCCCTTGCACTCTTCTCTCCACATTTCCTTCAATCCTTTTGATGGTTTCAACATTTGTAAAAATCAACCGACTTATTTATACTGTCCAACAAAAACAACTATATAACACAACAACCCCAAAGAAATGAGATCCACTTTATTCATTCTCCCAATATTCGCCGCGCACGCCGCCGCATCAATGACATGTGGTGATATCAAAGCCATCTGGAAAAATAACGGCTGCTGTGGGGCAGAACTATCCAAAGAAACGTGCCTACAAGCCATTACAAAAACAGAAATAGAAGAAATGACCGCACAATCGAATGTCTTTGAAACGTTGACGTGTGTCGGAGATATGGAAATCAAAGGCAAAGTTCAAGTAGATGGCGAATTGGAACTCTGCAGTGATATAATACCATGTCCATCCGAACGCAGACGCCTAGGCGATTCAATCCCACATAAAATAAACCTATTTGCCAAGATTCAAGAACTAGAGGATAGGATCGCAGCCCTAGAATCAAAGATACCAACCTAAAACTCCTATATAAGGGATGCGCCCATTCGACACAATGGCTGACCGTCCCACATTTGATTACAATGGATTTCCAGTTAGGGCCGCCGGCATTCTCGTGTATACCTTTCGCGGACATCAGACAGTGCGTTTGTTCCGAAATATCAAGGGGCGATTTGAGGACATTGGTGGTAAAACAGATCCGGGTGACGCGAATGAGGTGGAGACGGCTGTCCGCGAATGTGTGGAAGAAACAGACGGCAAATTGTTCGATGCCAGACACTCACGCGAAGAATGCGCGAATATTTTGAGAGAATTGATCAACACGGATTGCCAGACAGAATACAATAAAAGATCCAAGTATTTATTGTTCAAGTTGTCTGTTCATCCGGGCATTTTGAAACAACCTATGAAAAGGTTTGGACTCAAAGAGCAGACAGATTGGGGGGAATTGGATCATTATTATCAGTGGAAAGTTGGCGCGCCGTGGAAGAGACACCCTAGACTATTTGGAATGAAACTATAATTATGTACATTTTTTTTAATTTTTATCGATGGGCACCTATATTAGAGAAAGAAAAGAATCCAAATATAATGTGTGTGGATATTGTCACAGAATAGTCAATCGCCGCCATGTTAAACCTTCTTCCGTTTGATTCTAGCACCAATGACAAAGCCATAAATATGAAAAACCAAAGAACTGTGGCTATCTTTTGATATATTTTATCATGCCAGCGTAGAGAACACCACAACATGGATATAATCGAATTTGTCATAATGGAAAAGGTGAGAACGCTTCCACAATCAGAGGGATACAGATGTATGTGATGATTGAGGAAAATTGCATGCACAGCTGACATTATAACGCCACAACTAATAAACACGAGCGGGCTCAATTTTATTGGTATTTCGAATTCAATAGTGTATGGTTCGTGACATATTTCACAGTTTTTTCGTTTACTTATAAGAATCCATTTTTTAATGCATTCTTCGTGGACCAGTCCGGCAGAACCCGTACATCCACAAACAGAGATCAACTCTCCATCTTCATAACATATCCGACAAGCCATTCATTACAAGACATTTGGCTATATAGTTTTTTTTAGTCAAATATATGTTACGATTCTCGCACACGTGTTACGCAGATGTCCGCGGTGTTTACAATTGCCACAGACACGCTTTGCCTTTAATTTTGCATGGTGGCGGCGGGTTCTTGCGCCGCTACGACACCCACACTCACGAACATGCACCAAACATTTTCGAAGCTCATGGCCGCGGCGGCCACACCAACCACAACGCTTATTATAGGTTCGACGGCGGCGCCGAAGACGCGATGAAAGCGCCGGCGGCATAAGACCGCTCACGGACACGGGGATGCCCACGCGTCTGATGCGCTGAGGCATGACCGCCTGTATTGGGCCAGGACTCGGTATAAACAATGTGTGCCTAGATCTTTGTACTGATGAACTGGAAACCGGTCGTCGTGGTGCAGTCTCTTTTGGTTTAAACGGGTCACCTATTTTAAAACCAATCTTCAATATGTCTTTCTTGCAGAATTGATGGCCACAAGGAATCACGACCATGTGTGGATCCTTCTCCAAGCAAATTGCGCACGTATTCTCGGACTGAAAGAGGCGTATGCCCACGTGCGGATTTTTATGGACATGGTTACAGATCGGACACTTGGGCATACTGTACACAAAAATATATGAAAGATATAAATAATCCGATTAAGTTATTTTTTACAGAGCCCTTCATTCGCGAAAATTTTGGTCTTTCATTTGCTAAAATTTTGGTCAGAGATTTACGAAAATTTTGGTCTTTCATTTGCTAAAATTTTGGTCTTTGATTTACGAAAATTTTGGTCTTTCATTTACGAAAATTTTGGTCTTTGATTTACGAAAATTTTGGTCTTTCATTTACGAAAATTTTGGTCTTTGATTTACGAAAATTTTGGTCTTTCATTTACGAAAATTTTGGTCAGAGATTACTAAAATTTTGGTCTTTCATTTGCTAAAATTTTGGTCAGAGATTTACGAAAATTTTGGTCAGAGATTTACGAAAATTTTGGTCAGAGATTACTAAAATTTTGGTCAGAGATTTACGAAAATTTTGGTCAGAGATTTACGAAAATTTTGGTCAGAGATTACTAAAATTTTGGTCAGAGATTACTAAAATTTTGGTCTTTGATTTACGAAAATTTTGGTCTTTCATTTGCTAAAATTTTGGTCTTTCATTTGCTAAAATTTTGGTCAGAGATTACTAAAATTTTGGTCTTTCATTTGCTAAAATTTTGGTCAGAGATTACTAAAATTTTGGTCTTTCATTTGCTAAAATTTTGGTCAGAGATTACTAAAATTTTGGTCAGAGATTTGCTAAAATTTTGGTCAGAGATTTACGAAAATTTTGGTCTTTCATTTACTAAAATTTTGGTCTTTCATTTGCTAAAATTTTGGTCATGCCTTGTCCATTGTATGGGAGATACTTGCGCTTTGTATCGGATGCCATTAACGAGAATTCAGAAGCCTTTAAAGACCTACCACCATTACAATGTCCTTCGTGTGGCAAATTTACACACTTTGGAGGGAGTCAAACCCTTTTGGAGAACGATTTTACGTTAAACGATGTCTGTGGTTGTGGAATGTCCGAATGTCTTTCAGAAGGATAACTATATAAAGTATTTAATACGTCATTTTTTATTTGAATGCGTTTCAACGTTGTATTTGTAGGTTCTGTTGGCGGTGGCAAAACTTCTATTATTAAACGGCGTTTAAACGAAGATACTACGAAACATGTTTCTACGATTGCTGTTGATTTTGTACCTATGGATCTGGATGATATGAAGGTGAGTGTGTGGGATACATGTGGTCAAGAGAGATTTATGGCTATTACGTCTTCATATTTTATGCGTGGGCATATATTTGTTCTGGTTCACGACGTAATGGACTCTACCGTTTCAGAGGATCTGGAAAGGTGGCGTAAGACGATCGTGTCTAAGCGACCTGCTAGGCACGAACCTGTCATAATAGTGGTGTCAAACAAGACGGATCTTCATCCATTTTGTTCTGGTGAAGTTACAGATTGGGTTTCAAATCATATGTTTGATCACGTGTTTACTTCAGCGAAAACTGGCGAGGGCATTGCTTCCTTATTTGAACAAATAAAGGATGCTATTTTAGTGCATCAATCGGAATGGATGGCCCCATCATTACCGGTGTTGCCTCAACAGCCCGATTGTGGGATCCCCGGGTACCGAGCTCGA
>JGI24913J38484_101120_pt1 | contig 28630 bp, 33 predicted proteins | sample LinPfosmplate1_FD_38484 | JGI IMG/M metagenome (IMG submission 38484)
TCGAGCTCGGTACCCGGGGATCCCACCCATAAATTGCAAGCCAATACATGATGTAGATACAACGGTTTAATTCTGAACAAATAACTCGAACATATTTTGCACGTTCTGGGACTTCAATACCAAGTAGTTCTTCTACACCCAACACATATGGATAAAGTACATTACAAGAATCATGAATTACAGGTCTTTCTAAATGTGGAATATTTGTAATATAATTTCTATATTCAGCCATTTTTTCTTCTCCACGATGGACATAACCAGGATCAGGATCACACGCAACAATATAATCGCCATCAATTTGTACAATAATTCTCATATGTCCAGAACCAGGATGTTGTGGTCCAACATTGAGAGTCATTATTCTCTCGTCAACTTTTTGGATTGCTAATCCAGGAGGTAATTCTGCAGTCATATCTATCGTCCTTTTATTGCAAAGTCCTTTCTGAGAGGTGGTAAATCTGCCCAATCTTCTGGCAAAAGTAATCGTCTATTATCAGGATGACCAGTAAAGTAAACTCCAAACATTTCAAAAACCTCTCTTTCATGAAATTCTACACTGTAGAATATATCTCTAAGAGTCGGTAATTTTGTTGCGTCCTTTCCAGGAATTGGATTTTCTTCTCGTTGTGCTCTAGTTGCTAAAACAAGTAGTTGTTTTGCCAATGATGAATCCGAATAAGATCCAATATGATAAACAACTTCAATTTCTTTATCTTGTGGATAATCTACACCTGAAACAGACTCGACATGATCATAATTTAGTCCATCTCGAATAAATTCTGCGACATTATGAATGTCATCTCTATTAACTTTAATTCCAACTCTGTTTTCTTTAACAAATTCAACTTCAATTTTATCACCAAATTTTTCAACAATTTTATCAGAAATACTTTTTTCAAATGCGGGTAATTCTGCTGGTTTTGCTGCTGGTTTTGCTGCTGGTTTTGCTGCTGGTTTTGCTGCTGGTTTTGCTGCTGGTTTTGCTGCTGGTTTTGCTGCTGGTTTTGCTGCTGGTTTTGTTTCAGCTGGTTTTGTTTCAGCTGGTTTTGTTTCAGTAGTAACTTCAGTATCAGAACTCATTATACAAACTTCCTAGCCTTCATTCTCTTAATTTTTTCTTGTAACAAAATACATCCTTGTATGAGAGTTTCAGGTCTAGGTGGGCAACCTGGAACATAAACATCAACTGGAAGAACTCCATCAATTCCTGGAAGTACATTGTATGAATCAAAATACAATCCTCCAGTAATTGCACAAGCTCCCATAGCAATCACATATTTTGGTTCTGGCATTTGATCATAAACTAATCTAAGACGTGGAGCCATTTTTCGCGTAATAGTTCCTTGAACAACAATTAGATCACATTGTCTAAGTGAACCAAATGCTTCAATGATACCAAATCTTTCCACATCATATCTAGGACTTGATGCTGCACCAAACTCAACACTACAACAAGCTGTTTCAATATGCACAGGCCAAAGTGACCAAATTCTACCCCAATTGATAGCATAGCCCAATGGTTTGTCAATTGCTTTTTCTAAAATATCTCCAAGTTTTCCTATGAAGACATTTGCATTTTCTGGTGTTACTAAATCTTTAAGCAATTTTATTCCCAACCCCCATTAACATGATTTGTATAAATAACTACCATATTCTTCGTCTCCCTGATTGATAAAGTGCAAAAGACATTGCACCAAACATAATTCCCAAGAATCCCAACATTGGTAAAGTTGCACTTTTTGGAAGTTCCAAAAGAGAGCTACCCCAAGCATACAAGAAAATTGCTACAACATCAAAAATCACAAACATCAGAATATACGGGTAATACTGCATCATAAAATGAGTTCTTCCTTCACCACTTGGAACTTGTCCACATTCCATTGGCAAAAATTTTACAGGATTACTTTTTTTCCGTGGTGAGATCATACGTGAGATTAATAATGCAGGTGCCATTGCGACCACTGCAAACCCAAACATCAATACTACGGTGCTATAATTGCCCGCTATTTCTCCGACCAATTTAACTTTCATCTCTGAGTTTTATATAATAAGATATGCTTCGTTTTTTCGATCAAGTTTTTGGAAAAGAAAAATTTGAAAAGTAATTAATAGGATAATAGGAAATATCCGATCATGGCACTAAATATAGGCGATCTTGCCCCAAATTTTGAACTTCCAGACACAGAATTGAAAATGAGGACTTTGGATGAATTTAAAGGTAAAAAAATTGTATTATCATTCATAGTAGCAGCCAGTTCACCAGTATGTGAAGTTGAATTGTGTACGTTTAGAGATTCATGGAAAGAAATTTCAGATATGGGTGCACAAATAATTTCAATTAGTAATGATGGACCTTTTGCAAACAAAGCATTTTCAGAAAAACATAACTTCAATTTTCCATTATTAGGAGATTATACTAGTAAGACAATCAAAGAGTATGATATTTTGTTAAAAGATCTATTGCACATTAAAGATTACAATGCAGCAAAACGTTCAGTATTCATAATTATGGAAGATGGAAAAATTGGTTACAAGTGGGTTTCAGAAGATCCACTAAAAGAGCCAAATTACGATGAAATTAAAAACTTTTTAAAATAAATAATTTTTTATTCTATATCAGCAATTATATCGCCTTTAGCAACAGTTCCAGTTTCTTTTGCTTTGATATTTCGAATAACTCCATCTTTGTGTGCTTTAACTGCAACTTGCATTTTCATAGATTCCAAAGTACAAACAACGTCACCCTTTTTTACAGAATCCCCATGTCCAACTGAAATGGAAACTACTTTTCCAGGAATTTGACTCTTTAGTGCTTTTTGTGTTGTGCCAGAACCACCGCCGCCAGAATTTTTGTAAACAATTTTATCAAAATGAGTATGCAAATTAAGAGTCATTGGAACATTATCAATCACAATATTCATTTCATTGGTAGATTGTTCAAGATATTTTGCTTTATGATATTGTTGATTTAAAATAAATTCAATTCCATTTGAATTCATAGTAATAATTTTTAATTTATGTTCAGCATCATTAATTTTAATTACATAATCATTATTTCCAAGATTTTCAATAATTTTTCCATCAAATGATTTTTCAATATCTTGAATTTTGTAATTTGTCATATTATCAGTCCAGTTTATCCTTCCAATGAGAATTATGAGTTGTGGTATTTTGTATACGGCTCTTAAAGTATTCAGAATGAATAATTGCAGCAGCTAAAGCTGCATCAGTTTTATTTTCTTTTTCTGTTTTAAGATCTGCTGTTAATCTATTAATCATGTCATAACGTTTTAAGAAATCAGTAGAAAGATCACCATTTTTGTATTCATCAGAATTCAAGATTGTTTTATACAAGGGAATTGATGTTTCAACACCTTGAATGTAAAAATCATTTAATGCAGAAAGCATTCTAGTTCTAGATTCTTCAAATGTTTGACCCCAGGTAACAAGTTTTGCCATTAATGAGTCATAATATGGGGAAACTGTGCATCCAGGATAAAGATAGGTATCACATCTGACACTTGGTCCTGCAGGAATTGTGACATCTGGGACAGGTCCAGTAGAGGGGGCAAAATCCATGAATGTGTCTTCAGCATTTATTCTACATTCTATTGCATAACCATTCATTTTTAGATCACTTTGTTTGAAAGGAATTGGTTCACCATTTGCTATATCTAATTGTAATTTAACTAAATCTAATCCAGATACAAATTCAGTAATAGGGTGTTCTACTTGTAATCTAGCATTAATTTCAATAAAATAAAACTCACCATTATCTGCTCGTAAGAATTCAGCAGTTCCTAAATTAGTATAATCAACTGCATGTGCGGCATTTACAACTAATTCACCTACACGTGCCCTAGTTTCTTCATCGACAATTGGAGAAGGAGTTTGTTCAATTAATTTCTGATTACGTCTTTGAATAGAACATTCTCTTTCAAAGATATGAACAGCATTACCTTGTGTATCTCTAGCAAATTGATATTCTATATGTCGTGTTTTTTCTAAGAACTTTTCAACTAATATTGCAGATTTACCAACTGCTGCAATTGATTCACCAGTAACGGATTCATAACCATCACGTAATTCTTTATCATTAGTTACAATTCTAATTCCACGACCACCTCCACCATAAACAGATTTTAACATTACAGGATAACCAATGTCATTAGCAATTTTTTCTGCGTCATCAGCATCCTTTACTAAACCTGGACTACCAGGTACAGTCGGAACATCAGCTTTTAACATTGCAGCTTTACATTTCATTTTATCACCACAAAGATTCATAGAATCTGCAGAAGGACCAATGAAAGTAATTTTATTTTTTTCACATAAACTTGCAAAATCATCATTTTCAGAAAGGAAACCATAACCTGGATGAACAGAGTCTGCACCAGATGACAACATCACATCTAAAATTTTTTCTTGATTAAGATATGATTTTGCAGGTGTTGCTTCACCAATATGATATGCTTCTGTTGCTTGTTTTACATGCATTGAATTTGTATCTTCATCAGAATATACTGCAACTGTTTTAATTCCAAGTGCTTTACAAGTTCGAATAACACGTAAAGCAATTTCTCCTCTGTTAGCGATAAGTACTTTTTCAATCATATTCAATCACAAATTGATATTTCCATGTTTTCTAGGTAATTGTTTTTCCCTTTTGTTTGCAAGCATTTCTAATGCTTTAATCAACATTGGTCTTGTTTCAGCAGGATCAATTACATTATCAACAGTTCCATGAGATGCAGCAACGTAAGGATTTTCAAATTTTTGAGCAAATTCTTCGATTAATTCTTTTTTAAGGGATTCAGGATCATCAGAAGCAGCAAGTTCTTTTCTATTCATAATTTTGACAGCTGCCTCACCACCTAAAACAGCACATTTGGCAGTTGGCCACGCATAATTTACATCAGTTCTAAGATTTTTACTTCCCATTGCAATGTATGCGCCACCATATGCTTTACCAATAACTAAAGTAATTCTTGGTACAGTTGCTTCGCAATATGCATAAAGCAATTTACTTCCGTGTCGGATAATTCCATTATGCTCTTGATTAGAACCTGGCATGTAACCAGGAGTGTCAACTAAAGTAATTATTGGGACATTAAATGAATCACAAAATCTAATGAAACGAGAAGCTTTGTTTGATGAATCAATATCTAATGCACCTGCAAGATGCATAGGTTGATTGGCTACAATTCCAACAACAGTACCATTTAGTCTTGCATATCCAACTACAATATTTGGTGCAAACAATTCATGAACTTCAAAAAAGTCATGATCATCGACAATTGAATTAATAATTTCTTTCATGTCATATGGTTGCAAAGGATTTTCTGGCATTATGTTAATCAAATTATGATCCAATCTGTTTGGATCATCATCTGTTGTAAGTTTAGGTGGTTGTTCAGTATTATTTTGAGGTAAAAATGAAATTAATTTTTTAATGTAATCCATGCATTCGTATTCATTTTCAGCAACAAAATGAGCAACACCACTTTTTGAACCATGAGTATTAGCACCACCAAGTTCTTCAAATGAAATTTCTTCACCTAATACAGTTTTAACAACATCAGGTCCAGTTACAAACATACTTCCAACTTTTTCAACCATGATAACAAAATCAGTCATTGCAGGTGAATATACTGAGCCACCAGCAGAAGGACCAACACTAGCAGTAATTTGTGGAATTACTCCAGAAGCTAATTGGTTATGATAAAAGATATCAGCAAATCCATCTAAACTCATTATTCCTTCTTGAATTCTAGCACCACCAGAATCCATAACTCCAATAATTGGACATCCTGTTTTTAATGCATGATCCATTAATTTAGTAATTTTTTTAGCTCCCATCTGACTTAGAGTTCCACCTAATACAGTAAAATCATATGCAAAAACGAAAATTTGACGACCTGAAACATTTCCATAACCTCCAACTACACCATCAGTAAAAAATTTCTTTTTTTGCATATTATATTCATGATAATGATGAGTGGTTAATGGATCAATTTCTACAAAAGTACCTTCATCTAGTAAAAGATCAATTCGTTCTCGAGCAGTTAGTTTACCCTTTTCATGTTGTGAGGTAATACGATCTTGCCCACCACCCTGTAAAGCAGTATTACTATTTTTAGTATATTCATCAATCTTTTCAGAATGCATAATATGATCAGATTAAATTAGTTTTCATATATTAATCTAGATTGAATTAATAATGATCCAAAAATATAATGAAAATAATTAGATAATAGTATAAATTTTTTAAAATTAAGAATTCAAAATAGGGAATTTCTTACTAGAGGATTTTTGGTATGAATTGAAAGCACTACTTTCATCACTACATTTCTTACATATGCATAATTGAGAGACATTTGGAATATCACAAATATCCTGAAATTCACATTGAGTGCATCCAGCAGGAGAACCACATACAACACATTGTAATTCATTGGTTTGAGCACATTTTTCATGTTTTACACCAGTACCTTTTGACCATAGTCCAATTTCATTGATTTCAATTTTTTCATTACAAATAATACAAGTTCCAGGAAACTTCATTGGGATTTTTATCCAACTCATTGTATCAATTCAATTTCCTTATCAATAATATCACCAAAAGTTTCTTCTAATTCTAATTCCAAAGTTTTATTTTTAATACAAAATAAAACATAAGGTAAACACAATGTTACAAATGAACTAGAAGATAGATGTAATTTTTTTGCCATTACAGAAGACAATGATTTAATTTTTGCACCATCCCAACGAATTCTATTAAGTAGCGGCCATGACAAATTGTATTTAGAATATCTTACTCTATCATCTTTTTGATATAAATTAATTAAAATATCATTAAGATAACGTAGTAATCTCCAATTTTGTGTTTTCATTATTTTTCCAAATAACATATCAGCATTTGAAATAATTTCTAAATATTTTGCAAGTGTAATACTGTCTAAATCACTAGTTATTACACTAGAATAAAATGCATTAATTTTTTCTCTAGGATCAATTTGTATTGAATACAATACACCTCTAGCTTCTTCAATGGAGTTTGCTTTGAAAAATGCATTAATTCCATCTTCAATGTTTATAGTTTCAAAAGAAGTTTCTGTTTGAGGATTAAATCCAGTGATCAAAGATTGAGTGAGATTAATCATTGAACGAATATCGCCCTTAGATTTATCAATAACTTTGATCAAAGAACCAGGACTAAGTTTTTCATTTTCTTTTTGTAGAATATTATCTAAATAAACACGCAATAGTCTTGGTGGGATTTTTTTAAATGATATTGTGGTTACTGTTTTTTTAATACTTTTCATTTTATCTGAATCATCATAATTTGCAGCAAGTAAAATTGGGACGTTTGATTTCTTTAAAATATCAACAAGTGCTGCAGCACCACCATAATCTCCACGACCATGAATACCATCAACCTCATCTACAAATATCATAGGAGTTCCCAAAACACTCACATTACCTAAAACAGGTGTAAGGATTTCATTAATTCTAGATTTGCTGCGTACATCACTCGCATTAAGACCAATCATATCATAATCAAATTGTTTAGCTAAAAGATACGCAATTGTAGTTTTTCCAATTCCAGGAGGTCCAACTATCAAAAGAGGTTTAGTACCTTTTTTCCATTTTGCAAACCATTCTATTATATCTGCACGAGGTTTTTCATTGCCTACCATGTCAGAAATACTCTGAGGTCGATATTTTTCAGACCACATCAATTTAATCACTTAGTTGGAAGATTTTTGTTTAAATCAGACCAGATATTTTCTTCTTGTAATTTCTTATACCAAAATTGATTATAGTGTTCAACAGTAAGAAATAGAAATTCCAAGAACTTTGTATGTGAAAAATCATCAGGTAGTTTTTCAAGAGCATCTCTTGCTTCATTTAGATATGATTCACTATGATTCATTGTTTCTTCAAAACCACTTTTTGCGTCATTCATTTTTAATGAATAAAATAATGGCCAAGAAGGAATTTTTGCAGCTTTATCTCTAATACTATCTTCAATTTCATTTCCACATCCAACAGATTCTGCAGCTTTTGCCATTCCAGTGTAAAAAATATCAGCTAAAGGTGCACGATTCAAAGCCATATTTCTACCTGCAGTTCCCATAACAGAACGATATTTTTTATAACTCTCAATTAATTCTTCTTCAGTAATTTCTGCAGGTTTATCCTTTAGTTTTGTATCAAGGTATTGTCCAATTCTTGCTTGTTTGAAACCGTCTTCAAATTCTTTCAATACTTCCTCACCACCTTTTGAAATTTTTTCTCTAGCAAGTTTCAAAATATATGGATTCATTAGTTTGTAATCGTCTAAATATTCTAAATCTTCATCTTTGTCAACAATCCTATCCATGGGTTCACTAAGATCAATTGCAATTATGTGACCATCAACAATATCTTCTCGCATTGTAGTATTTTTATCATCTTTAAAATAATCTGTAGATGCATCAAAAAGACCATTAAAAACAGGAAAAGTCATTTTAACAAAATTTGAATTTAAAATTCTAAGGACTCTATCATGTAAAGTATCAAAATCTTGTAATTTGGATTTTATAGGCGCAATTTCAGATGAATTTAAAATAATCTCAGTAGAACCTACTTCTTCAGCAAATTGTTGTTGTGTAGTATTTGGAGAATCATCTGCATTAATTTGGTCAAATAGATTTTTTGCAAATCTTTGAGCAAATGTAGGGAATGTATCTTCTGCCTCCTGTTTGTATTGATTAAATTGTTTGAATCCTTTTGATTTGAATAAACCTTGTTTGATAATTTGCTTTCCAGGTTTGGTTCCCATTAAAGCACCTTTACTAAAAATTGATTCGTCTTTTCCGCTCACAAACACAATTCTATGTGTTGTTATTTATGCTTTCAAAACAAATATTTTCTTCACTTAAATTACGAAAGAAAAATTATTTTTTGTGGAAGTTATAGAAATTCTAAAAGAAGCTTCAAATCAAATTTATCAAAATGTAAAGGATCTTGCAGGAACAGAAGATGCTGCAGGTGATTTTGGAAGAGGTGCAGGAGGAGATATTTCACGAAATATTGACATAATTGCTGAAAAAACTGTTTTAGATTATCTAAAAAAAATTAATTTTGAATGTGTTGTGTTAGGTGAAGAATGTGGAAGAGTTGAATTATCAAATAATCCAAAAGGATACATCATAATGGATGCAATAGATGGTTCAGCCAATGCAGTACGGGGTGTACCATTTTTTTGTAGTTCACTAGCATTTGCTACAGAAAATAAACTTAGTTCAATTACAGATGGGGTTATAACAGATTTAACAAATGGTGATATGTACTGGGCTTCACAAAACAAGGGTGCATTTTTTAATCAAAAACAAATCAGAGTTCAACAAAAAGAACCAATTTACAAAATTGTTGGAATTAACACATCAGGAGGATCAAATGAGTTAATGAAACGAATGTATCCAATATTTCAAAACCATAATCATACAAGGCATTTTGGTGCTAATGCATTAGAAATGGCATTATTTGCAAGAGGTTTGATGGATGTTTTTATTGACTTTCGAGATAAAATAAGGATTCAAGATATTGCTGCAGGATGTATAATTGTAAAGGAAGCTGGAGGGTTACTATTAGATGCAAGTTTGAATCCATTGGATGCAGATCTAAGTTATGAAACAAGAGTCTCATTTATTGCTGCAGCAAATCAAAAAATTCTTGATGAAATAATGTCACAAATTAATTAGAATAATAGTAGTTATCTGATCTTTAGGATTACCTCATAAGAGAAATATATTTATCCAAAGTAGCAGGAAACCTCGTTGTATGGTTACTGAAATGAAGGCAAAAGTTGTCTACAGAGAATTATTAAAAGAAGATCTAGTAGTCATTCGATTAGTTCCTGAAAATGGAATGCCAGAATACAAAACTGGACAATTTTTAACAATTGGTCTTCCAATTCCAGCAGAAAAAAAAGTAGTTAGAAGAGCATATTCAATTGCATCACATGCTGAAAATAGAGATTATTTTGAATTTGTAATTAGATGGGTTAGAAAACCACTTCCAGGTCGTGTAACAACTGAATTATTTTATCTAAGTGTGGGGGATGAAGTTACTTTAGGTGATCCAACTGGAGCAGCATTATTAATTAGCGACAAATTGCATAACGGTAAAAAAGATAATAGAAGAGTTATTTGTGTAGGTGGAGGAACCGGTTTAGCACCATTTGTTGCATTTGCAAAACATTTCCACGATACAAATGATACTAGAGAGGTAATTGTTTTGCATGGCGCAAGTTACGTTGATGAATTAAGTTACAAACGTCTCTTAACAGATATGGAATTAGAAAGTGAGAAAAGAGGAAGAGACAAATGGAATTTTAGATATAGAGCAGCAATCAGTAGACCAAAAGAATTTTTTAATAGATCTTGGAACGGTCATGTCGGTAGAGTTGAATCATTTTTCAAATTAGACAAAAAAACAGGATTGTCACCAGTAGAAGAGATGGTAGGAGAAGAACTAACTCCAGAAAATTCAATTATTTACATTTGTGGTTATCAAGGTACAATTGATGGTGTAATTGATCATTTAGGATCAAAAGGTTTTGTGACAGAACATGAAAAAAAGTCAGATGGTAGTTTTGGAATCAAATACGAATCATACGGATAAAATCAATTTTTTAATCTAACATATTATAATAACAGTAAAAATATCATAATTTTTATACGGATATTATTTTCATCAAATTATGCCAAAGCTAAAGTGTATAGATTATGGTTTTGAATGTGATTTTCAAGTAGATGGTGAACAAGACAAAGTTATAGAAGATTTTAGAACTCATACTGAAGAAGTTCATGGAATAGATTATTCAAAAGAAGCAGTAATGCAATTTCTTTTAAGAAAACAAAAATAGAAAAATACTAGGCATCTAATCTTTTCATTCTAGCAGATAAAACAGGTAATTCCTTTTCAATGATTTTTTCAACTGCAGGAACAATAGTGGATCTATCTTTTACACTTTCTTCATAAATTTCTGCAATTTGATCTCTAAATAATAATTTAATTCCAGGAAGAGCAGTTATTCCTTCATCCACAGTTCTTGGATCTGATAAATCTAAAATTAAAGTACCCTTTTTCTTTTCTTCCATAACAAGTCTAATTTTATCAAATGTTACCAAGAAATAATCAGATGTTGTTGCAACAAAAATTATATCATATTTATCAAATGTAGAGTATACATCATCAAAAGATATAGGGGTTCCACCGACAATTGTACTAAATCCAGTTGCACGTTCAATAGTCCTACTAGTTACATCATAAGAAATTTCTCTTTTATTGAGAGATTTTGCAATTAAAGCAGCAGGATTTCCAGTTCCAATTAATAGTACTTTTTTCTTTGAATCAAGTCCTGCTTTTTCTTCAACCAATTTTACTGCAACATCTCCAAGAGAAACAATATCTTTTGCAATACCAGTGGTATCTCTCATTCGAGTAGATAATCGAATTACACTTTCAAATAATTTATTCAGAATAGTACCGGATGTGCCTGCAGATTTTGCATGAGCTAATGATTGAACAATTTCATCAAAGACTTCAGGTTTACCAACAACAAATGAATCAATACCTGAACCTAATCGTAAAAGATTAAGATATACATCATCACTTTTGTAAACTTCAATAGTTTGATCAAAGTGATCAATATCAATTTGTTCTAAACTAGTTAAAGAAATCCAAGTGTCTTTAACTTGATTTAAAATTAGAGTTTTACCTTCAACTCTTCTTGCATCTGGAGAATCAATAGTTTCAGTATTACTAACTGTAAAAATTTCAATTCTACTTGCAGTTTGGATAATTATACATTCATCAACTCCCGGAATTTTCTTAAATGCTTCAGATGCTGCTGCAACATCATTAAAAGCAAATTTAGATAATTCATGAATGGGAACATTTTTGAAAGTTACTCTAGCATTCATTACATCAAAAATTACGTGATTCATATCATCATACCAACCTATGCACTAATTTTATCCCGTCCACCTTTTGCTGTTCGGAAGACATTCATTCCAATATAGAAATTTTCATGTATTGATTCTAAATAGGTAATTTCATTTTCTGTTGCAAGTATTTCTTTTTCAGTTGTTTCAGGATCACTTTTTTGTTTAGCAAGTTTAGCTTTTAATTCATCTAAGAAAGAATCAACACCACGTTCATAATTTGAAACACCACCATATTCTGGACTAAGAACATGTTGTGGATTATATTCTGGAGTTTGATCATGAGGCGTTTCAGCTTTTCTTGTAATGGATTCTTGTTCATCTGCAGAAAGTATAGGTCTTGGAAATCTATCTTCTTTTTCTAACCAAAATTCAGGTTCACCCATTTCTCTTCTAAAAATTTCTTCACCTTTTCTCTTGAATGTAAAATCTACTTTTTTACCAGTGTCTGCTTTAACTTCAGCAGCAATTGCTTTGTATTCTTCATCTGCTGCTGCTTCTAATTCGGCTCTTGCAGCATTTGCTTTTTCAAGAGCTAACTGTACTGCTGCCTCTGCATCAGCAAGTGTTTTTGCATTTGCTTCTACTTTAGATGCTGCTTCTTGAGCTGCCTTTGTCTCTGCGGCAATTTTTGCTTCTTCAGTTTTTTTAACATCTTCAGCTGATGGTTCTTCAGATACAGTCTCTGCAGTAGTTTTTACTTCTACTTCAGATTCATTTTTCTCTTCAGACAACAAATTTCCCTTAAATTCCCTGAATTTTAAGATTCTTGTAAGAAATATCAGATAATAATTTTTAACCAAAATAGACGTTGATCGCTTTTAAAAAATCAAATAATTAGAAATAATGGCGCCCTCGGCGGGATTTGAACACGCGTCTCAGCCGTGACAGGGCCGAATTCTAGACCGGGCTATACTACAAGGGCACAAGTAGTATGAATCAAAATCCTAGATTAAAAGTTTCTGACATAACACCTAGATTAGTAAAAGACTAAATTATACACGAAAATAATTTTTTGTGTGGGTCTATGGCGCAGCCAGGTAGCGCACCGGACTTTTAATCCGGTTGTCAAGGGTCCGAATCCCTTTAGACCCGCTCCCTTTTCATTAATTAAATGAGTTCATCAATTGATTTTTTGAGTTCATCAAGTGAGGATTTGATTTTATTTTCTCTTTTAGACATATCAGCCCTCCAAGTATTGATTTTTTGAGTTCTGTCAGAGATCATTCGTTTTTGCTCATCATACCCAGAAGAACCAAATGATTTTCGATCTTTAAGAGAAGAAACAACACTAGTAGTTGAAATAATTTTTGAAACTATTTGATAATCCACTTTAGTTCCTTCAATAGATTTTTTGATTTCTAAAGTAGTTAATTTAGAAATGGGTTTTTTAGAATCATGTGCTAATTGAACTAAAACACCTGCAATTTTGTGAGTGACTCGAAACGGAATTCCTTCTTGGACTAATTTTTCAGCAATATCTAATGCAATTAAATTACTGGATTCAGTTACTTTTTTCATTTGTTTTTCATTAACTTTCATTGTTAGGATAATTGATTTAATAATTAATAATCCACTGATAGATATTTTTGATGTGGACCAAATAGATGATTTAATTTGTTGCAGATCACGTCCATAACCTGAAGCTAATCCTTTGACAGTAGTTAAAATAGCAGTTAAGTTTCCAATAATTTCTGCAGTTTTACCCCGAGTTAATTCTAAAATATCAGGATTCTTTTTTTGAGGCATTACACTTGATGGGGATGTAAATTCATCAGATAATTCAATAAAAGAAAATTCAGATGTTGACCAAATAATAAAATCTTCAGAAATTCTACTCAAATTAGTCATTAAAATTGAAACCATTGCGACATACTCTGCTACAAAATCACGTGTGCTTGTTGCATCAAGAGAATTTTCAATGACATCATCAAAACCTAACATTTTTGCAGTCATATGTCTATCAATGGTAATGCTTGTTCCACCAACAGGTCCAGCTCCAAGAGGGCTTTGATTAATTCTTTCAAAAGTATTAAACAGTCTTTGGAAATCTCTAGATAAAACATCTGCTTGAGCTAAAAGGTAATGAGAAAACAAACCTGCTTGAGCTTGTTGAAGATGAGTGTAAAATGGCATAATCGTTTTTTGATGATTTTTTGAAACAGATACAAGTGATTCGATAGTGTCTAAAAGACAATTACAAATAACATTAATGTCATCTCTAATTTTCATTCTAATATCTAAAACAACTTGATCATTTCTAGATCTTGCAGTATGCATTTTTCCACCGCTTGCCATACCTGCTTTTTTAATTACTAAAGATTCAATTAATTCATGAATGTCTTCTGCACCAGATGAAGAATCAAATTTTTCATTTTTCAAATTTTCTAAAGAAGATAAAATTTTTTTTGCATCATTTTTTGTTATAATTTTATTTTCAAGTAACATTACTGTATGAGCCTGACTTCCAATTATGTCATATAATGCAATTTCAGAGTCATCATCTATTGATGAGACATAATCTAAAGTGATTTTACTTAAATCAGTACCAAGTCGTGAACGATACATCAACTAAGGTTGTAAAATGGTTATATATAGCATAAATGTTTTTCCGACATGAGCCAAGATATCAAATTACTTAGGGTCAAAATTTTTGATGAATTATCAAAGATTGTAGATCCAGAAATCAACACATCAATTGTAGAATTAGAGTTAATTGATGAAGTGGATATCAACGATAGTAATGTCAAGGTAGATTTGCATCTAACTAGTCCCTTCTGTCCAGCAGTATTCGGTTTCAAAATTTGTCAAGATGTTCATGATTATCTTTTGAAGGTAGATGGAGTAGACGATGTCAAAGTAAATGTATCAAATCATTTTATGGCAGAACAAATCAATAATCAGGTTAACAATAGTCCTAATCCCAATAAAGTGAATGAACTTCCAAAAAAAACAGATTAACTTCTAAATCCTAACAAGTATCCTCTAAGGAATTGAATACCCATAGCAGGATCAACTCCTTTTGGACATACCTGACTACATGAACCAGCAAAATGACATCTCCAAATTCCATGAGATTCATCAATTATATCCAATCTAGTATCTTTTCCTTTATCTCTACTATCAGCAACATATCGATATGCTTGTGCTAATGCTTGAGGTCCTACAAATGAGGAATCAGTAGTCATAGTTGGACATGCAGAATTACATAAACCACATTTAATGCAATTTGCAAATTGAATGAAATTTTCTACTTCTTTAGGAGTTTGCAAGAATTCTTTTTTATTAGAATCTAATTCAGAATCTAATTCAGAATCATCATTTATCAAATAAGGTTTGATTTTTTGATGTGTATCAAATAATCTTTCAAATTTTACAGCTAAATCACGAATTACGGGAAAATTATTCATTGGTTCAACAGTTACAACATTAGAATCTAATTCACTAATTTTAGTAAAACATGCCAATCTAGGTTTTCCATTAATCAACATACCACAAGATCCACATGTTGCTTGTCTACAAGAATAACGAACAGCTACTGAATGATCATGATGTTTTTTAACATCTAGAATTGCTTCTAATACTGTTGTCCATTTTTCATAAGATACAGTAAACTCCATAAATTTATTTGAATCATCAAATTCAGGATTAAATCTTGAAATTCTAAGTAAAATGGATTTTGTTGTAGAAAGTGGATTTGGTGGTTGTTCATCTGCAACACTAGAAACCTGAGCCATTTCTATACCATCCCCATATTTGTCATAATTATTGTTCTTGAGCCATATCCAATTAATGCAATCATTCCTATTACAACACCGTACGAAACAGCCTTTTCATAAACCCTGCCTTGTTTTAATTCTAGTAAAATAACTCTTAATCCATTAAATCCATGTACTGCAAGTAAAATCAAGATTAATTCAAGCATTACAACATATGGAACAGATTGATAATTTGCTAGAACATTTTCATATGATAAAGAATCGGCAAATCCAGTTGTTAAACGCATCAAAATATGAACTGCAACTAATCCAACTGATGCTAAAGCAGTCCCATAGTGAATTTTCATTATTGTACTTTCTTTCATTTTATTCACCAAACATTACTGCCATTCCATACATCATTGCAACTGCAGCAAGAACAATGGAGGAGTAAATTCCTATTTTATGTCGATAATTTTGAGATGCAGGATCATATGGATAATCTGGTCTGGCAGGTTTTCCTACACCAACACCACCATGTCCCAACATGATTCTAATTCCATTTCCAGTATGAAAAACACACATTCCAATTACAAGAACTAAAAAGATATGTCCTTCAGTGGTTTGAGTCATTGCTAGAAAATCATCCCAACCCATTCGACCTCGTAAAATATTACTTGTTTCATAAACATGTGCAATAAAGTAACCTAACAATCCCAATCCAGTTAAACGCATTAACAGATAGGCTATTCTTTCAATTCCATAACGACCAGGATTAGCCATTCCTTTGATGCCTTCTTTATTTTCATCTTGAGTCATCTAGTATTTTCTCTCCACTGGTTTGTATTTAGTAATTGTTACAGGATGTTTTTTCATTATTGGTTCATTTGGATCATAATAAGCAAGTGTATGATATAGGAAATTTTCATCATCACGTTTAGGATAATCAGTTCTTGAATGAGCACCACGAGATTCTTTACGATTTATGGCACCAACTAAAAGTACCTCAGCAACTCTAAACATTGAATCGAGTTCCATTACATTTGCAAAATTAGTATTGTATTCTTTTGCTTTATCATCAACGTGTTTCCAAGCTTGTTTTTTCAATTCACGAACTTTCTTTAAACCGTCAACAAGATCAGTTTCATTTCTATAAACATATGCCTTATCATTCAAAGTATCAGTTAATTCTTGTCTAATTTCATATGGATTTACATCTCCATTTCCTCTAAAAATTCCATCATAGATTCGCTTCTCTTCTGCTACAACTAAATGATGAGGCCATTGATCACCATTATTATTATTCATAGCATATTCTGCTGCAAGTTCACCAGTAATTTTGCCCCATACAATACATTCAGAAGTAGAATTAGCACCTAAACGATTGGAACCATGTACACTATTGCATGCCACTTCGCCTGCTGCCCAGACACCTTGAATTTCGGTAGCGCCATCAATATCAGTATGTAATCCACCCATCATGTAATGGCATACAGGTCTAATGTCAAGCAAATCTTTTGAAGGATCTATTCCTGAAAATTTAATTGAAATTTCTCTAATTCCACCTAATTTTTCTTTAATTTTTTCATCACCAAGATGTCTTAAATCAAGTTTCATACAATCAACTCCAGTTTCATGTTTAAATCCACGACCTTCTTGAATTTCTGTCATTATTGATCTTGAAACAATATCACGAGGAGCTAATTCCATTTTTCCAGCAGCATAAGTTTTCATAAATCTCTCACCTTGACTATTAAGCAAATATCCACCTTCACCTCTTGCACCTTCAGTAATTAAAATTCCAGATGGTAAAATTCCAGTTGGATGGAACTGTACAAACTCCATATCCTTTAATGCCATACCTGCACGGAATCCCATATCCAAACCATCAGGAGTTGAAGAAAGGGCATATGTTGAAAAGCTGTACAAACGCCCAGCTCCACCAGTTGCAATAATTAGGGCTTTACCTTTAATGGTGTAAAAATTACCAGAAGACAATTCTATTGCAGTAACACCCATGAATTTTTTACCATCATGAATAATTGATGTTACAAACCATTCGTTGAGATATTCAATATTTTCATATTTTTGACAAGTATCGTACAAAGTTTGCATTTCATAAAATCCAACTTTATCTGATGCATATGTTGCTCTAGGAAAACTATAACCACCGAAATTACGTTGATCAATTCTACCATCATCTCTTCTAGACCAAGGCATTCCCCAATGATCCAATTGACGAATTTGTTGAGGCATTTCTACACATAATCTTTCAGCTACATCTTGGTCTGCAAGAAAGTCACTACCTTTTACAGTATCATAAACATGAGATTCAATTGTATCGCCCTCATCTTCAAAAAGTACTGCTGCAGTTCCACCTTCTGCAGAAACAGAATGTGAACGCATTACTTGAACTTTAGAAACAACACCAATCTTTAGATGTGGACCTTTTTTTGCAGCTGAAATTGCAGCTCTCAATCCAGCAAGACCAGAACCACAAATGATGAGATCAAATTCTAAAGAATTAACCATTTTAATACAAAATCACTATTTTTGGGTTAAATATGAAGTATTGTTAGGCATATTCAGAAATATTAAAATATATCACTAGTGATATCACTAGTGATGATTTCGGAGTGGTTTCAGAGGGTAGGAAGTTCAGTACCAAGAGGATTTTCAAGATATTTTATTCTGGAATTACTAAAAGAGAAAACATACACTGGAAAAGAGATCATTGATTATGCCGTAGAGCAAAGTAATGGGATTTGGAAACCATCTCCAGGATTAATCTATCCATTATTGGGAAGATTACTAGATGAAAAATTAATTGAAGAAACAAAAGATGGTAGATATCAATTAACAAAATATGGTTTAGAAACAGCACAAGATGTTGATAAGATTAATGATATTGTTAAAAATCAATTAGAAGTTTTATTTAGATTAGGAAATGTAGGAAGATTTGTTGCATTAGATTTATTAGAAAAAATTTCATCAATGGGTTCTATTCTAAGTTCGAATATAACAAATATGACAGATGAAGAAACTCAAAAATATAAAAAATTTCTTCAAGAAGAATTAGATAAGATGGATGGAAAGAAAAAAGGAAAAGAGATTAAAATAGATTAATAAAAATCATAAATAATTCAATTAAAATAGAAAATTATGAAAAAGTTATCTAGTTTAATTAAATCAAAAAAACCTCTTGTTATACCAGGTGTATATGATGCAATTGGAGCAAAAATTGCAGAGAAAGTAGGATTTGATGCTATGTTTCAAACAGGGTACGGAACATCAGCTACACTATTTGGAATGCCAGATTATGGATTCATTGGTGCAACTGAAACAATAGATAATGCAAGGAGAATTTCAAATGCGATTTCAATTCCACTCATTGTTGATTCAGATACAGGTTATGGTAATGCATTAAGCGTTTGGAAATTAGTAAAAGAATTAGAATCAGCAGGAGCAGCAGGGATATTTCTGGAAGATCAAAAATGGCCTAAAAGATGTGGACATATGCAAGGAAAAGACGTCATACCACAAGAAGAGTATACAGAAAAATTAGGTGCTGCAATTGATGCACGTGAAAATAAAGACTTCATAATTGTTGCCAGAACAGATTCAAGAGCAACAGAAGGACTAGACAAAGCAATTGAAAGAGGACTTGAAAATAAAAAAACTGGTGCTGATGCGGTATTCATTGAAGCACCAAGATCATTAGATGAAATGAAAAAAATTGGAAAAGAGATTAAGGCACCACTAGTTGCAAATATGATTGAAGGAGGAGCTACACCAATTAATTCAGCACAAACATTAAGCAAAATTGGATTTAACATTATTCTGTATCCATTATCAGTGTTATTTGCAAACACATTTGCAACTATGAATATTTTACAAGAATTAAAAAATTCAGGAACAACTTCAAAACATAAACAAAAGGTAGTAAATTTTGATCAATTCAATAGTTTAGTAGAATTAGATAAATTCAAAAAAATGGAAACAAAGTACAAATTTTCAAAAACAAAATAAAAAATTTCAAGTAAAGGATATAGAATTATTCTGTATTTTTCTTTACTTCAATTTCTATTGTTGAAACATTTCGGGTTCTACCATCTTCTGATTCCAAAGATTCTGAATCAATTTTGACATTTCCAATAGAATAACCTGCATTTTCAGTTTTTCGTGAAACAATCTGAGCTACATCTACAGCACGACTTATGCTAAGTCCCCTAGCTTTGATAGTAACTGATGGTACATTTGCCAATTGAATCAACGTGGATGTTACATATGCCATCAATGGTTTTTTACCAATGAATATGGTGTCTCTAGTTTCAGCGGACATAGTTAGTGTAGTATCTAACGATAATTTAAAGTTAAAATAGATTTTTTCTAAATATTATAAAAAATTGAAAAAATTTAAGATTATTAAGTTAAAAATTTAATTAAAAAATAGTTTGGAAAATGTTATAAAAATACTAGAATCAGGAACTAGTCAAAATAAAATTAGGATTTTAGAAACACTACACAATACAAACAATTTAGAAATTTTGCAACATATTATTTCAAAATTAAATGATAATAGTATACAAGTAAGAGGTGAAGCATTTAATGCACTTTTATTAAATCAAAATAACATATCAAAAATTTTAATTGATAATCTTAGTTCCACAAATAAAAATATCAAAGGTTTTACAGCATTAGTATTAGCTAATAAAAATGAAAAAAGTGCAATTCCAGAAATAAAAAAGATTGTGAATAATGAACACGGAATGGTAAGATCTTGTGCAATTGGATCATTAGGATATCTTAGAGCAGAAGAAATTTCAGATATTATTTTAAAAGCACTTACAGATTCTAATTTAGAAGTACAAAAAAGTGCATTACAAACAGCAATTCAAACAAATATTTTTATCTCAGAAGAAAAAATTAAAGAAATTTCAAAAAATAATGATCCTCAAATAAAAAATCTATTATTAAAATTAAAAAAATAAGTGGACCGAAAGGGATTTGAACCCTTGATCCGATGCATGCCATGCACCTATCCTACCAGACTAGACGACCGGCCCAATAATCAGAAATCTGATTGAATAATATTTTGTAAATTGGTTATTAACGTTTAGCGATTTAAAAAATTAGGTTAGTCAAATTATCACAATATATTTAAAGTTCAAGATGCTGATTGAATTGTCATGGTAGTAGATAACAAAGCAATTGTCACTTATGTTCAATTATTAAAAGAAGACCTTCTCATAATGAGAATTGTTCCAAAAGATGGTCCAGTTCCAGATTTTGAAGCAGGTCAATTTCTTACATTAGGATTATCAAATCCTCTAGATGGTGGCAAGATTGTTAGACGAGCATATTCTATTGCATCTCATCCAGAAAATAAAGAATACATTGAATTTGTAATTAGATGGGTTAGAAAACCACTTCCAGGTAGATTAACCACTCAAATATTCAATGTAAAAGAAGGGGATGAAATCCTATGGTTAAAACCAACAGGTAAAGCATTAGGAATTAGTCAAGAATTAGCAAGCGGAGAAAAAGATACAAGACGAATTGTATGTATCGGTGGTGGAACTGGCCTTGCTCCATTTGTGAGCTTTGCACAACATCTTCACGATACTAACGATAAAAGAGAGATTGTTGTTTTACATGGCGCAAGTTATGTTGATGAATTAAGTTACAAAGATTTGCTAACGGGTCTAGAAGATGACAGTATTGCAAAAGGTAAAGATGAATGGAATTTCAAATATAGAGCAGCAATTAGTAGACCACAAGAGTGGTTCAACAGAAGTTGGGCAGGCCAAGTTGGTAGAGTTGAAACATTTCTTAGACCTAGAGATAATGGCACATCAGCATTAGAAGAGTTAATTGGAGATAAAATTACCCAACAAAATACAATTTTCTATGTTTGTGGCTGGCAAGGAACTATTGATGGAGTTATGGACTTCTTAAATCCAAAAGGATTCGTTACAGAACACAATAAACGTGAAGATGGTAGTTTTGAAGTTAAATACGAATCATACGGATAATCTAGAAAAAATTAATCATTGAAATATGAGAATTATTTAGAAATCATAATTGAAAACAGCCCTATACCTTGCACATCTAAATCCAGTTACAAATGCTCATGTAGAGATCATCAAGGAATTGAAAAAAGAAGCAGATATTGTAAAAGTGATGCCCGTAATTTTCAAGTATGACGATAGAGAAGTAAATAGTAAAAGTTTTCCATTTAATTTTGAAACCAGGAAAAAAATGTTAGAATCAATTTTTGGTGATTCAATCAAAATTACTGATGATTACGCATTTTTAGCACCATTCAAAAAATATCTTCCACCATTGATAAGAAGAAAATCATGGAAGTTAAGAAAACAAATTCTCAAAGGTGTTGAAGGAGATTATTTTTCATATACTGGTGACAAGGCAGAAGGATATATGTTGAAAATGTATAGACTAAAACCAAAAATTGGTGAACGAAAATTCCTATCTGCTGCATCAGTTAAAGAAAAACTCTATGATGCAGCACAAGAAAAGATCTCTAATTGGAAAGAGGATGTTCCAGAAGAAATAGTTAAAATTATTGAAGATGAATGGGAAACGGTAAAAAAATATTCATCTGTAGAAGATATGACCACACGAGTAGTAGGGATGAAATTTCCTAAAGAAGGCTGGTCAAAAAAATAAAAAATTATTTAAAATTAAATCTAAAAATTGATTGAAAATAGATTAATAGAGATTGTCTGAAACTTTTGTATGAAACTCCCTTTATCAAAATATGTCTGGTTTGATGGAAAGTATGTACTTACAGAAAAAGCTCAAGTACCAATAACGACTCATGCTCTTCATTATGGAACATCAATTTTTGAAGGAATAAGGGCATATTGGAATGGAAAAAATTTACATGTGTTTAGATTAGATGAACATGTAAAACGATTTAGAAAATCAGGTCAATTTTATAATATTTCATTAAATTTCACAGATGAGGAAATTACGGATGCAGTAATTGGTATTTGTAAAAAAAATAAAATAAAAAAATCTTGTTACATCAGACCATTTTATTTTGTTGGGGATTATGGAATTAATCTACATGTAACAGAAAAAGCTCCAACGAATGTTGCAATTTTTACATTTCCATTTGGAGATTTATTTGACAAAAATGGAATAACTACAAGTATCGTATCATGGAGAAAATTTTCAGATAATTCCACACCTACACAAGCAAAAATGGGTGGAAATTATCTAAATTCAATTATTGCAACTCAAGAAGCAAAAAGAAACGGATTTGATGAAGCAATCTTACTTGACGATAATGGGAATGTTAGTGAAGCACCTGGAGAAAACATATTCATTGTTAAAGATGGTCAATTAATTACGCCATCATTATCATCTTCAGCATTAGAGGGGATTACTAGAGATGCAATTCTCAAAATTGGAAAAGATTTGGATATTGATGTAATTGAAAGAAACTTCAAAAGAAGTGAATTAATTATGTCAGATGAAATTTTTCTAACAGGTACTGCTGCAGAAATCACACCAGTAATTACAATGGATTCAAAAAAAATAGGTAAAGGTAAACCAGGTGATATTACGAAAAAAATGATGCAAGAGTATTCAGACATAGTAATGAATAAAAATATGGATTATGCTCATTGGTTAACTGAGGTCTATTAAATGAAAATAGTTCAAATTGGAACAGGTGGATGGGGTAAAAATCATACAAGAATTTTATCAGAATTAGGTGTGCTTGTTGCAATATGTGATGCAGATATTAAAAAAAGTAAAGAGTATGGAGAAAAATATTCTGTGAATTATTATCAATCATTAGAAGAATTATTAGAATCAGAGAAATTTGATGGTGCATTTGTTGTAACACCAACATCAACACATACAGAAATTGCTATGAAATTATTGGAATCAAAAAAACATGTTTTTGTAGAAAAACCAATGACATACAAATCTGAAGATGGTGAAAAACTTGCAAAATTAGCAGAAAAAAATAAAGTTATTCTTACATGTGGATATATAGAAAGATTCAATCCAGCAGTAGATGTTGTAAAAAAAATTGTTAATGAGAAAAAATTTGGAGAATTAGTAATGTTAGAATTTCATCGAGAAAATAGAATGCCATTACATATCAAAGATGTTGGGATAATCTATGATACTTCAGTTCATGATATCGATACAGCTAATTGGTTGTTTAATGATATGCCTCAAGTAGTTTTTGCACGTGCAGGAAAAATTAAACATGAACATGAAGATTTTGCAAGCATTATGTTAGGGTATAAAAATGATAAAGTTGCAATAATTTCTTCAAATTGGATCACACCAAAAAAAGTTAGAAAATTTAGTGCAGTATGTACAGAAGCAATTATTTCATCAGATTTCATTACTCAAGAAATCATAGTAGAAAAAAATGAAGAAACTGAAAAAATTCAAAATGAAAAACAAGAACCACTAATGAGAGAAATTCAAAATTTCTTAGATGCAATTGAAAAAAAGACTGAACAAATTGTTAAATCACAAGAAGCAGTAAATGTCACAAAAATTGCAGAAGCGGCACTTTTATCTAGTCAAAAAGGAACTCCAATTTATCTGGATTTAAAATGAATAAAACAATGATGGAAATATTAGCATGTCCTATTGACAAGAATCATCCTTTAGAATTATTTGAAATTAATCAAAAAGATGATGTTGTTATTGAAGGCGCCATTTTTTGTCCAAAATGTTCAAGATTTTACCCCATAATGGAAGAAATTCCAATTATGTTACCAGATGATCTTAGAGATAAGAAACATGAAATAGAATTTTTAAACAATAACAAGGATAAATTGCCTGAAAAAATTATTACAAAGGCGAATCCATGGCATTTGTAAGATAATGGTTACAAATTTTATTTCTGAAAAGGCAAAAATTGGAGATAATGTCCAAATTTGGCATTTTTCATATGTTGGAGATAATGTCGAAATTGGAGATAATGTGAAAATTGGTTCTCTAGCACATATCGATTATGATGTAAAAATTGGAGATAATACAAAAATTGAAGGACAAGCATACATTCCACCATTATCAAGAATTGGCAAAAATGTTTTCATTGGTCCAGCAGCTGTTTTGACAAATGATCCATTTCCAATGTGTGATAAAATGGTTGGAGTGACAATTGAAGATAATGCAATTATTGGTGCACGTGCAGTAATTAAAGCAGGGATCACCATAGGAAAAAATAGTGTTGTTGCAATGGGTGCAATCGTAACAAGAGATGTAGAAGAAAATACTGTTGTTGCAGGTTCTCCTGCTTTTCTAAGATACAGTAGAGAAGAATACGATAAAAAACAAAAAAAATGGATTAACAGTTAAAACTTTAATTCTTTTTTGAAGATATAATTTTTTAATTTTGATAAAATTAAAATCCATATTACAACTAGTACCAAAGCAATAGTTACTTTAATTCCAGATGGTATTATCCAATGAAAATCACCATATTGTTGAATAGAAAATGGGCCAAGTAAAACAACCATTATACCACCACCTATAATTATCAAACTCCACATTGCAAATAAAAAACCATAAAGTCCAGACATCAAAGAGAAACACCCATCATAAATGCAGTAATAATTGCTAAAATTCCAGAAAAGATTGCAAGTTTGAAAATTGCAAATCCAACTTGTTTTTCACTTAAAGGACCACCTGCAAGAATTAATCTTACTAAAGTAACGGGTGCTGTTTTGTCATTAGTTGCTTTTAGTTTAAAATCATCAGTATGTTCCACAGGTTTACCTTTAATTTGTCGATGTTCTACTACTCGTTTTACGCTTGATAGGAACAAAAATGAGTTAATTACAGCAGGCAATAATGCAATTGCTGCAATAATTTCTACACCTCCAATAATTGCAATAACACCATACATAGCACCAAGTGTTAATGCACCAGAATCTCCAGGGAAAACTTTACTTGGAATTTTATGATATTTGTAAAACGCTAATGAAACAAATCCTAAAGGTAAACTTACAATAGCAATTTCATAATTTTGTAAAATAAATAAACATATGGATAATGTGAAACTTGCAATTACCATAAAACCGCTGACAACACCATTTAAAACATCAATAGAATTAATTGTATTTCCAGTAATAGGAATCATGAAAATTATCAATCCAAGATAGAGTAATGGAATTTGAACATCCCCAAATAATGGGAATGCAAGATCTGAATCATATGCACCAAGAAAAATAATTGGAAGTGCTGCAATTGCAAGAGTTACAGGTTTAAACCAACCGCCCATTACTTTTCTATCATCAACATAACCAATTAGAAATGCAGCAGTAGTTGTAATTATTAATGCAAGAATTTCATTGAGTTGAAAAAATCCATAAAGAACAATTTCTGAAACAACAATTCCCAATATTATAGATATTCCACCAGGTCTTGCAACCATTACATTTTCTTTTTTATTCATATCCTTTACAGTGTAATTCTTTTTTACCAAAATTTTGATTAATGGAGGAATAGTGAAGTATACTACAAAAAATCCAAGTATGCAAGAAATTATTGCGGAAATAATTAATTCAATCAATATCTAACCTTCTTTAATTCAGCTTTAATGTTATTTGCTATGGTTAAACCAATTTTATCAATTTCTGCTAATTTATTTACAGGGATTTTTGCTAAATCATCTAGATTTTTAATATTATGTTTAAACAACACACGTGCCCTAACTCTTCCAATTCCTTTAACACGCACCAAATCTAATAATTCCTCTCTAATTCCATAAACTACTCTTTTTCTCAAATCACCGAATTCCTCAAGCAAGTCAGATCTTTCAATATGCTTAGAAATTTCTCTTAAACAGTATGATAGCCAATTTGCATTTTCTACCATTCTATGCATATCTCCAGCCTCAATTCCAAGAGTGTCAGATAAAGAAAGTTCACTTGATTCAGTAATCCACATTTGTAATGCCAAAAGACTTCTAGAGCAATCATATTCAGATATAGGCTCAATTAATTCTGAAGAATGATTTTCAATCATAAGACTAGTAGATTCATAGTCTTTATTTCTAAGTGAAAACTTGGGGAAAAATTCTTCACAATTAGTCATTAAATGTAAAAATCCAAAAGTATGTTTTCGTTGTTCAGATACATTATCTATTGCATCTCTGAAATATGTAGCAGTTAAAGGATCAATGTAAAGCATGGATGTCTTTTTTCCAAATGCAGTTCCTGCATATCTTTCACTCTTTTTAATTATTAATTGTTGACTAGAAAGAAAACGTAATGAAATATTGATTGCAAAACTTAGAGTAGCTTTTGATGTTTGTAATCCACCTAATGTTTGTAAAAAGAATTCAAGAAGTTCTTCTTTTTTAATTCCAGGATGTGTAACAATTACACTTAGAATATGTGTTCTAAGAGATTTATCATCAGTGATTTTTGAAACAATAGGTTCGGGTTCACCATGAATATAATAATCAATTAAATCTTCAGTATTTCCATTACCAACAATAATAGATTCACCATACTTGTCATACTGTGGTCTTCCAGCTCTTCCACAAAGCTGTTTGTATTCTAAAATACTGATAGGTCTATTTGCACCAACTTTTGCATTATATCTATTAATATTTGAAATTACAACTCTTCGTGCGGGAAGATTAACACCAGCTGCCAATGTTGGAGTTGATGAGAGTAGTTTTATGGTACCTTTACGAAATTCTTTTTCAACTATTTCCCTACATTTTTGATTTAATCCTGCATGATGAAATGCAACTCCTTTTTTTACAAGAATAGCCAAAGTTTTTACAATTTCTGTGTGTTCATTTTCTGCAAGGATTTGTTTTGATGTTTTTTCCAATGCAGTCAATTCTTTTTTTTGTAAAAGTTGAGAAACAACATCAGATGCTTTTGTTGCAAGTGATTTTGAGCGTACTCTAGTTTCTGCAAAAACTAGAGACTGACCACCTTGTTGGACACATTGTACGCCTAGATCTATAGGAATTCCACGTAAACTAGGTTTAACTTCAAATGTTTCGCCATTACTCATTGTAACTTGACCACCATCACATACTCCTTCAGATAATGGGACTGGTCTCCAATCATTTTTTACTAATTTACAATCAAGCCAATCTGCAATTTCATTTGAATTAGTTATTGTGGCACTAAGTCCTACAATCTGAGGTTTAGTATCTAATAATTTTAAATGAGTTAAAATCATTTCAAGTGTTGGTCCTCTACTTTCATCTCCAATTAGATGAACTTCATCAGAAATTACTAATCCAATATCTTCAATCCATTCAGCACCATGTCTAATTATTGAATCCATTTTTTCATTTGTTAAAATCAATACATTACTATTTTCTAAATTTTTTTCAATGTGTTCAAAATCACCAGTAGAAATACTTGTTTTTATTTTATTACCAATAGAAATTTTTTCTAGTTTTTTAAATTCTGTAAATTTTTCAGCAGCTAATGCACGTAATGGACTAAGGTAGATTACCTTACCTTTATTTTTTGAAAGGTAATTAAGCATTGCAAGCATTGCAATCAAAGTTTTTCCACTTGCAGTAGGTGCAGAAACCAAAACACTTTTTCCATTTAGTAGTCCAGATTTTACACAATCAGCTTGTGGCGGATATAATTTTTCATATCCTTGTGATTTTAAAAAATCAATTGCAGAATCAGGAAGTGATAGTTTCTCTATTTTCATACTCGGTTATAATGACCGGGTTTTGATTCATAAATAGATGCTTCTCTAAGCATTCTTCTAATATAATTTCGTGCTTCCTCTTCAGTAAACTTTTCAGTTTTTTCAAGTTCTTGAACAAATGCTCTTTCTTCAACAGCCACTTTATTGTCACCTTCAAGACTTTTTAAAATATCCATAAATAATTGCATTTTTGAGACTTCACTTCTTGGCGTGGGATCCTCTAGAGTCGACCTG
>JGI24913J38484_100233_pt1 | contig 27851 bp, 32 predicted proteins | sample LinPfosmplate1_FD_38484 | JGI IMG/M metagenome (IMG submission 38484)
TGCAGGTCGACTCTAGAGGATCCCACTTCATTGTTCTGTATCCTCCGTACCATAAATGTTTCAAAGCAAGTTCGTGCGTTCCCGGCACCTGAACAACTTCGCCTCCCCAACCAAGCTTATACCTCGTAATCCCAAACCATGGGTGTTTTTTATTTGCCTCCGGCGGGGCAATACCGAAAAAGTCGAACTGACTCATTCCACGCTCTTTCGCTTCAAAAAGTAAGTGTGCGTGCAAATGATATTGCGCCATCACATTCCGATGTAAATTACTCGTTGCGCCAAATAAGTAGGTTCGTTCACCTGCAAAATCGATAATAATATTTGCCGCTACGGGACGATCCTCAAAAAATCCCATTGCCAGAAATGCACGAACCTCTCCGTCATGGAGTGTTTCTAGCATCGTACGGTAATACGAAGCCTCGTGGAATCGAATCTTGTCTCGCACGGCCGTCTGACCCGTTAAACGAATAAAGTCATCAAAATAAGACAGATCTACACGACGAGAAACCACTCCCTTGCGGCGAGAAAGACGTACATTGTAGCGCGTTTTACTTTTCATCCCTTGCCAAATCTCCTCTTCTTCCTGATTTAAATCGATCAAGAGCGATGTTGCAGGATGAACCTCCTTCACCTGCTGCAACTTCATCTGCTGATTTGGTTCAAGACGCAAAAACACTCCTCCGGGTAATGCTTCTCGCAAAACAGCAATCGTATGGTGTTGATTCATGGTACCGAGTGGCCCCTTTGGCACAAACCAATAGTGCTGACCTGCAGGCAAATCTAATTTAACCGCCTGCGCGACCAAGACACCTGTTTCATCCTCACGATGAACGCGTACAACCTCACGCCCCAATCGCTTTTGAAACTCTCCCCACTCATAGGACTGCAAAAAGGCACCGAAAGCTGGCGAGTGTCGTTTTACAAGTTGATTCCATTCAGTTCTGTCCATATTATCGACCTAGTAATCGTAAGGCGTATCGAATACGTTCCTCGGGAGTTTCCCCCTGAAGATCCTTCACAATTTCCAAACAATCCTTGCGACGGTAGCCAAGGCTCATTAATGCATCAATAACATCTTCATCAACCACCACATGCTCAGCTGGCTCCAAAACAAGCACGCCTTTCAATTCAAGAATAATCTTTTGTGCCGTTTTCTTTCCTACTCCTGGCATCGCAACAAGATACTGCACATCCCCATCAAGAATGGCTTTCGTGAATGCTGTATGGTCCCCATGGCTCAAAAGTGTCTGTGCGAGCTTTGGACCAATGCCGGAAATCCCGATAAGCTGCTGAAAGAGCGCAGACACGTCTTCATTTTCAAACGCAAAGAGCTCACGACGATCCTCGCGGATATGATCGTAAATACGGACCTCAATATTCTGTCCTTTTTGTAAAAACATGCCCACGGGATGAATACGATATCCAACACCCTGCACCAAAAGAATACAGTGATCTGCTTGCACCTCCATAATCATTCCTTCCAGATAGGCAATCATAAGGTTTCTATTTTCTCATGACCGCTTCTGAGCGTCAAAGGCAGCCCGTGCGCGCTTCAGACGAAAGAGAAGCTCTTCAGAACGGTATTGATCACTCATTCGATCGATATCACCACGAACATAAGCATGTATTTGTTCCATCACTGCACCACGCTCTGGCCCAAAAGGTATCTCGAGGAGCGAAAAAACAGCATTGCCAAGCAAATCAGATTCTTGTAGAAGATTTTTAAACGCGCGCTTCTTTTTTTTCTCCGCCTTCTGTGTACGTCTCTCTAACCTACGGGGTGCAACCTGGCGTTCTGATTCAAAAAAATGGAAAACGATATTTAGCTCAACAGAAAACCGACCATGTTCATAGCGTAGACTCCCCATGCAAGCGTCCAGGAAGACCGTGGCAAGCAATAACTCCATCGCTTCATGAACGTCTAGCCCCGCTTTTTCTGCACGGCCTGCGAAGACCTCGTATGCATGCACATCTGGACCTGACTGAAATGCTGCAATAACGTCGATATGCTGACGGGTAAGCCACCGTAATACGTCTATATCCTGTTCGCGCATACGTAACCACTCACCTATTGCATGGTAGGACTCTTTATATTCTGCAGATCCACCAACCTGAGCGTGTTTTGGATAATGTACGCGCAATTCATACGCATCATAAAATCTTGCCGCCAATTCCTTCGATACATCTAGTTGTTGTTCAATGGAAAAATGTTGAACATATTTTTGATACAAATCTCGCTGCCGCTCCCTGTCTCGCTGAGACATTTTTTGAGAAATGAGCGAGAAACCAACGTTCATCCCTTTTGATCCTTCCGGTGCTGCGATCGTAAAAACGTCCGTCTTTGCAAGATCATGTAATAGGCAATAGGCCCGCATCGTTGCCGCATGTTCTTGTAGGCAGTGTTCAAGACCTTCAATTTGAGTGTGCCATTCTTTTTTCGCAGCTAATTCCTCTATCGCAAGAAGTGACTCCCCATCTTCGATAGCGAATAAAACAGTTAGCATGCGTTCAATGTGCTGTTGCAAGAAAGGACCCTCGGTGTGATACGGGGCAGATTGTGGTGTACGAGCAAACAAGCTAATGCCGAATTCATGAATCGTTGCTTCAGACAAAAATGTACGCACACTCTTTAAACGAGTATCCGTATATTGGTCTTCTATCCAAGAAATAGCTGCTTTTAATGTCATTTTCTGTCTTTTCTACTTGACAAAAGTGGTAAATTAGGCTATGCTTCCCCCGAGGTTACTACGATGAAGTCTTTGGGCTTCAGGATGGTGCACATGGGAACGCAGTAAAAGATCTGGGCGCGGCTCTCCACAGAGCCGCGCCCGCCCCTTTTTTTTATTCGGTTGCAGAAATCCGCACTGGGTCTGAAGCCTCCCAGGCAATTTGCATCACTGCACGCAATGTTTCCGCAAAGACTTTGTTTTCGATAATAACGACCTCAATGTCACCAACAAATTTGGTGAACGCAATACGATCAGAATAAATCCATATTTGCCCAGAAAAATGTCGCACATGACTCTTCATCTGACGATATTGAACTTCTTTTCTTGGATTTTTAATCTTTCCTCGTGAAAGCGCCTTTGCAGCAATACCATTAAACGAGTAGCGCTCTCGAACTGACAAGAACCGTTTTTCATCGACATGCTCATAGAGCAAATCAGCATCAACATATTCAAAAAGCTCTCGTGCTCGCGACGCATGTAGATCTCGGAAGAGTGCCTGAATACCTTCATCTCCAGAATAATAACGCACCTTTGGCTTATCATCCCCTTGCATAAGCCGCAGCTCTGGAAGTAAGTGTTTAAACGCCCCTAAATGCTCCTTCATCTGATCTAAGTGTTTTCCGAAATAATCTTCTAACTGTTTTGGATCCTCTACACTAAACACATTTTTTCTTCCTTTTTGGAACGTACTTGAAATCCCCTTCTCCTGAAGAGCTCGAATAATATCGTAGGCCGCTGTCCGCGAAATTCGTGCTTTTTTCGCGATATTCTGCACGCTACTTGGCCCAAGCTCGAGCATAGCTAAATAGACCCGTGCTTCTGTCTCGGTAAGGCCTAGTTGCTGCAAAATTTCGTTGATATTTTTTTGTGTCATAAAATGAAAACTTAATGTTTGTTGTTCATTACTTTACAACAAATCTAGAACTTCGGGAAGGGGTGGTAAAGGCCGATCAGATGTTGCCAAAAACCCCCAGCAGGCATCGCGTCCAAACGTATATCCTCCAAAATGATCATGCAGTGCCTTTGCTTTTGGAGATTCTTGCACATACATGCGTCGCTTACCCTGAACAATCACAACCTGTGGTGGATGTTTTGGATACAAATAAGCGACTTCGTATGAAAGCGTATTGCGAATACTTAAATCTCCACGCTCGCTCTTCAGAAGAAGCACCCCATCAATCATTTCTTTTGATTCCCACACACGCTTCGCTTCATCGATTGATTCTTGAGATTTTGCACCAAGTTCATTACCAAGTTCCTGATAAAACGTGATGGCACGTTTCTTTTCCTCGGCATCCATACCCTCCGCATCTAGTTCCCAAAGAAAACCTCGGTCAATCGCCCCCACGCCACGCACAAGCAAGTCATCAAACCCAAGTGATTCAAGTTTTTCTTTATCAATCGAAAAGAGCGCACGAAATTGTTCCAACGAACTTAATTGCTGCATACGATCTAAATCATCGTAACGATGATGGTCAATAATATGAACTGTGAACCCCTGCTTCTCTAGTAGCGCCTCCGTTCTTGGCCCCGGCGTTTCAACAATGACCAATTCACGAATATCTGCATCGATATTCATAATGCGCGTCAATAAATCTGGCTCATTTTCAAGACGTGCCCCGTGTGGCTGTTCCGAAACCAGTGTTGGGATACTTAGAGCATCGGCAATCTTCAAGATCATTAACGACTCTTCATCATTCCGTGGACAGATAAGGATAGCTTCTGTGGGATTCAACATAGATACTCGCATTGTATCATGCATAAAATCGGTGTATCAGAAAGGAGCGCCGAGCGCTCCTTTCTTCTCCTAGAACCCGATCCAAATATCTTTTTCAGATGTTCGGAATTCCGCGGAATGATCTACGTCAGCTTTTTCGAATGTTAACGAATTTGCCAGTACAGCGAGAGTTAGTTGATCGCTATACTCCTCAACCATCAACTTCACCTCATCATCCTCTGACCAGATCTTTAGGTCAATACGATCTTCAATGCTTAGACCGGCTTCTTTACGTAGTCCATTCACCTTGCGCGTCACCTCACGCACCATCCCTTCGCGAATCAATGCGGGTGTAAGATCTGTCACAAGTGTGACCGCCAGTTCCCCCTTCTCTACTTTTGCCTCCTTCACATTTACTTCTCCAAGAATTGTTTCAAGATACCCTGCCTCGATCTCGCCAGAAGGAACAGAGATTGTCATAGAACCAAGCACCTGCTTCACGGCACGACCCGACTCTTCTCGTGCATCTAGAGCACGCGAAACGATTGCACGCGCCTCTCCCATTTTTACAAGAACATCTTCATCTACTTCCCCACCCTCAGGCCAAAGTTCAAGATGGACCGAGAGTCGTTCATCGCTCCCAAGGAAACCACCATTCATTGATTGATACACCATTTCCGCCAAGAATGGCATGAATGGAGCAATCATTTTCGAGAAGGTCTCCAGAACGAATCGTAATGTTGCCAATGCCTGCTTCTGATCTTCACCATCCACCTTCAGCCGATCCCGACTACGGCGTACATACCACGTTGAAAGATCCGTCACGAATACCTGCAATGTACGCGCCGCCTTTTGAAGATCGTACTTATCAAGGGCATCCGTTTGTTCTTCCAAGGTCTGATTCAATCGAGAAACAATCCAACGATCAAGCACATGCTCTGGCTGTGCGGCACGACCATCGTCGTGTTCACGATAAAGTTCATAGAAACTCACCACATTTTTTACAATTGAGACGAATTTCTTGCTTACCTCTGCCACATCCTTTTCGCTAAAACGAAGATTCTCTGCACGCACAACAGAACTCGACATCAAATAGTAACGAATGGCATCGGATCCATACTTTTCCATCACCTCCATGGGATCAGGATAATTTTTCAGACGTTTACTCATCTTTTTACCATCTTCCGCCAAAACAATACCGTTCACAATGACATTTTTATAAGCCGGCATCTCGAATAAGATATTAGAAATGACATGCAACTTATGAAACCAGAGGCTCGTCTGATCTTGACCCTCAGCGATAAATGCCGCAGGGAAACCTGAGTCAAACTTACGTTCATTTTCAAATGGATAATGTTGCTGTGCGTAGGGCATTGATCCAGACTCGAACCAACAATCCATAACCTCTGGTACACGATGGTATTCCTTACCGTCCTTGGTAATAACAATTTCATCAACAAACTGTTTATGAAGATCGGTTACAGTTTCTCCGGACAACTCTTCTAGCTCTGACACAGAACCAATAACAATGACATCTCCATCCTGGGATCGCCATACAGGAAGTGGGGTCCCCCAGTAACGAGACCGAGAAATAGACCAGTCAGGTGAGGACGCCAGCCCCTTGCCAAATCTCCCCTCCTTTATATGCTCTGGCATCCAATTAATCCCCTGCGCATTAGTCTTTAACCGTTCTAACACCTCTTGAACATTCACAAACCAAGATGTGGTCACATAATTCATCAATCCACAGTCGGTGCGGTAGCACAGCGGGTAGCTATGTTTAATCTTTTTCTTGGCAAACAATTTATCATGATGAGCAAGCCACTTAATGATCTCGACATCTACATGCGTAGGATCATCTACATTTTTTACTGCCCAGCCCTTTACATCGTACCCTTCCTCAGTAAGCGCATGTTCGACTTCGTCAATAAAATGTCCGTTCATTTCAACATGCACAATGGGAGCGACACCATGTTCTTTTCCTAGATCAAGATCATCTTCACCAAACCCGGGTGCTATATGCACCACACCAGTCCCCTCTTCTGTTGTCACAAAATCACCATGCACAACGCGGAAAGCATTCGGATGTTCAGCAAAGTAAGGAAAAAGTGGATCATAACTCACCCCGATTAAATCGGCACCATTTACATTACCTGTTACTGTATATCCTTCTTTCCCTTCAAATGCAGATTCAACCAAATCAGAAGCAACAATATAGGTGGTTCCATCCAAGGTAACCAGGCTGTAGACAAGATCTTTGTGCACAGCGAGTAAAACATTCCCAGGAAGCGTCCAGGGTGTTGTCGTCCAAGCAACCATAAAAGCACCTGTGTGATCACCTGATGTAAGTTTGAATTTTGCTGACACTGAAATATCCGTCACCTCTTGATAATTCTGATTCACTTCATATTTTGAGAGTACTGTCTCTAGTGTCGGAGAGACGTGCATGGATTTGTAGCCCTCATAGATGAGACCCTTGTCGTAGATCTGCTTGAAGACCCACCAAACTGATTCCATAAAATCACGATCCTTCGTCATATAGGCATTATCCATGTCCACCCAACGACCAAGGCGATGAATGACCTTCCGCCATTCCCCCGCATAAGCCATGAGCTTCGAATCACAGGCATCATTAAATGCGGCAATCCCCATTTTCTCAATTTCATCCTTCGTTTTCAGTCCGTGCTCCTTTTCGACAATCGCTTCAATCGGCAAACCATGACAGTCCCACCCCCACTTACGTTCCACGCGTTTTCCACGCATCGTAAAGTAACGAGGAATGACATCTTTCATCACACTTCCAACAATATGTCCGTAATGAGGCGTTCCTGTAGCAAATGGAGGACCATCGTAAAAGACATACGGCTCCCCCTCTGGACGCTGATCGATCGATTTTTGAAAAACTGAATGCTCGTCCCAATAATCGAGGACGTCCTTTTCTTGTGCTGGATGGTTTTTCTGAGACATAGATTTGATTTGGACTAAAAATACCCGCTTTTGGCGGGATTGTCGAATCAAGATTATCGAAAAAGCCCGCTGTTTACTAGCGAATAATAATGGCTTTGTTGATAATTTGAGTAAACTTCATATCGCTTCTAGCTTAGCGGAGATCTTTTGACACGTCAATGAAATAATCTTGGAAAAAGAGAAAGTCGGGAGGAATCCATTAATTATGGATCTCTCACCGACCAGCTGAGCCAATGCGCTCTTCTCTGTGACGAAACCAGAATTTATGGGGGTTTCGCCTTTCTGAATTTTTTCTTTCTTAAAAATATTCGTTCGAAGAAAATATTATAAGGAGCGTATTGCCGCTGGGCGGCGCTCACCACTCACCTCGTCGTTCAAGACGTCGGTTGTGATGATTCCGGTAGACGTTGAAGTCGTCCAGATTCACGAAACGGTCCTTCAGGACCTTGTCGAGGCCTTCGTTGAGCCTGCTTCTCTGCCAGAACACCCCGTAGGACGGGTGATCCATTCTCGTTGCTGCCTGAACTACCGTTGCGGCATTCAGACGTCCAGACACGACCGCGGCCATGTCGTAGCGGTTTTCCACCGCTCCCCGCAGAATGTCGTCCGTCATGCGCCAAGGCGCGACATTGAACTCTGCTTCGTTCGGGCACTCACACCTTCTACACGTGAGCTCACGCTTGTAGGACGCAACCCGGATGAGGTTGATTCCCATGCGTTCGAGAGCTTCCCAGAACTGCCAAAGACCCTGCGATCCTTCACGAGTTTCCAGCGCATAGAATCGCGTTTCCACGACACGCGCGTTGAGCTCTTCCTCGATCACGCCGACGATCCTCTGAAAGTCCGGCTGCTGCTTCACCTGATGTCGGTGAGCGGCAATCGCGGAACCGTCGATGAACACTGCCACTTCTCGTCCAGACATTTTTCCTCCAGTCTGACCCGTCACGTCGTTGCGACGAGGCCTGAAATCTAGCAGATTTTAGCCATTTTGTCAATCCTTTTGAAGTAACGTGTATTGACAGTGGGGCAATTTTTTGATATAGAAACCTGGAGCCAAGGAGAAACTCATGGACTTGATATCCAGTGCACAAGATCGTGCTGGGTTCTGTGGAGGCCTGGCAATCGGAGAACGGTACGGAGTACATTTCTGGTCACAATCAGAAACACCACACTTCTACGTACACCTCATCCGTGACGTAGACTGGACGGACCATCGAACCGAATCGTACATTGCCGTAGATCACCTAGACGGACAGAGTGATGGGCAGCACCTACGAATGAAGGCCCTTCAAGAAGCACGTAGACTTATCTACAAAATGCAACAGGAACTCGGAGGAGGGGGCTGGCACTTCTGCGTTGTCGAGTGTGTGGCTATCGATACACTTGAGGGCTACGGCGGCGGCGAGCTGCCAGAACTCGCCACAGCACTAGACCGTTGGCTCGACTTTTCGAGCGCGAAGCCGCCTTGCGAAACCAGTGTGTCTGCAAAGCTGGACGGAGGTGAAGACCTGATGCGGTTGAATTTCTTCTACATCGAGGTAGTGCCCGCCCCACACTGAGCCGTCCGGAAGACCCTCGTCTTCACGGGCGGTCTTCTTTTTTGCATGCTACAATTCAACCATGAAACCTATTATTTACATCGGTGCAGATCACGCAGGCTTCGATATGAAGTCTATGATTAAGGACCATCTTGAAGCGGATGGATATTCTGTTGAAGATCTTGGTGCGCACGTGCTAGATCCAACGGACGACTTCCCTCAATACAGCCGGGCTGTTGCCACGGCTGTTCTTGATCACCCTGGATCGTTCGGTATTCTTTCATGCGGAAATGCACAAGGCGTCTGCATTGCGGCCAATAAATTCGACGGGGTAAGAGCAGGACTCGGTCATGCAATCGATGCAGCACAAACCATGCGTCGGGATGACAATGCAAATATCATCTGTGTTCCAGGACGCATAGAAACGCAGGACGACCCTCTGACGATCGTCGACACCTTCTTAACAACCGCATTTTCAGGTGCAGAACGTCATGAACGGCGACTTGCACAAGTAAAAGACATTGAACAGCAAAATTAATATGACCATGATCATCCCCGCCCTTATTCCTCAAACCAAAAAAGAGTTTGAAGAGAAGATCCAGAATAAAGAGATGCGAGCATTCGCACCGTTATGGCAATTCGATATCTTGAATAACTCAATGTTCAACGCAGATAGCTGGTCAGACCCGACAATCATCGGCACACAACCAGATCTTCCAGATTTCGAGCTCCACCTCATGGTCAATGATCCACTTCCTGTCATAGACGTGTGGCTCGAACAGGTAAAAACGGTCAAAAGAGCAATTGTGCACGCCGAAATCACTAAAGATATCGATCAGCTGGTGCAGGACATCCGAGAACGTGGTCTGGAAGTAGGTATCGCCATAAATCCCGTGACATCGTTAGATGGCGTCGAGAACCTTGCAGAGAAAATCGACCTCCTCCTTATTATGGGTGTTCATCCTGGGCAAGGAGGACAAGATTTCCTTGGCGAACCGATTCTGCATAAGGTCGAAGAGGCTGCGAGGCGCTTCCCCCACCTTGTGATTGCCGTTGACGGAGGGATAAAAAAGCATAACGCGGCCCGAATCGTAAAAGCAGGCGCACAACAGTTGTGTATTGGATCAGCTTTATGGGAAGAAAAGGACAAACAGAGCCTCTTCACGACACTGAAAAACTTATGATATACTTAGCACGATAATTTTTACCCCCAATATGAGTCAAACTTTAAAGAAACTTTCTCTTGGATTCATTGCCGTAGGAATGGCATTTGCTGGCTACTTTGCCGCAGCCCCATCTGCGTCTGCTTTGACTGCCATCGCTGACCTTTCCGCCGGTGACCTAATTCGCGGAGAAACATTTAGCGCCGTCTATTACATGGGCGAAGATGGAATGCGATACGTATTCCCTAATCAAAAGACCTACGATACTTGGTACAGCAATTTCGATAGCGTGCGATTCATCTCCGATACCGACCTTGCCACCATTCAGATCGGTGGAAATGTGACATATCGACCAGGAGTCTTAATGGTAAAAATCGTATCAGACTCAAAAGTGTATACCGTTTCTGAAGGAGGTGTTTTGCGAGCCATCGATAGCGAGGCAACCGCAACCGACCTTTACGGATCATCTTGGAACACCATGATTCACGATATTCCAGATGGCTTCTTCACAAACTATACCCTTGGTGAAGAGCTCACAAGCGGAAGCGACTACGACGCCGCCGATGCAACCGCTGGAACAACAAGCATCGATGATGACAAGTCACTGGAGGCACCTGCGGAAATCAGCATCACAGATAGCGGATTCAGCCCCATCGATGTCACCATTGATGCCGGACAAGGTGTTCGATTCACCAATGATGGAAACGACAAGCACAATGCAACTGGAGATGACTTAACCTGGGGGACAGGAACAATGCAATCTGGAGATGTATGGATTGTTACCTTCAAAGAAGCTGGAACCTACACCTTCTACGATGGATATGATTCATCCAACACTGGAGCAATCTTCGTTGACTAGCTATTAAACAAAAAATTGCCTTAACGGGCAATTTTTTGTTTGGCGTTGCCGGGTAATCTGGCTATCTAGCCAACCGCACTAGACAACTCGAAAACTAGACAACTCCCCATGATATACTTCTTGCATGAAATCACTTCACTGGATTGTTTTTGGCATCGCTGGATGGATCATGATTGGTCCATTCATTCTGGATGACCTACTTGCAATGCTTTACCCGGCATTCGACCAAGCAGACCTACTCCCACTTTTACGATGGGATGATCTTTTCCTTGGTCTGGGCATTGGTCTTTTAGCGCTCATTGCCGTCATGTTGGAACGTGCAAGCCATAAACACCCGGGGCTGAAAGCAATGCACTGGATGCAGCTTGCCATCGGTGTCTGGGTAGCTCTTTCCCCCTTCGTATTCAACTTTGACTATCAAACCTATACCGTTTCACACCTTGTCGCTGGTGGGTTGATGGCACTATACGCCCTGCTTCAACTTGTCTACGAAGAAGCTTAAACAGAGTAGGAGGATATGCCCGAAGTACGCCCAATTCCAATATTAACCGAGTCCAAACTGCTTGAACTCGAAAAAACAGCAAATGACGTTCGCACGAGCATCATTAAAATGCTTACCGCTGCAGGAAGTGGTCATAGTGCCGGCCCTTTAGGGATGGTGGATATTTTTACGGCACTGTACTTTCATATTCTTCAGCACGACCCCAAAAAACCAGGCTGGGAAGAACGCGATCGACTTCTTCTTTCCTGCGGTCACATTGTTCCCGTTCGTTACGCCACCATGGCGCACGCCGGGTATTTTCCGATGAAAGACCTGCTCACGCTTCGTAAATTTGGATCAAAACTACAGGGGCATCCGGAATATCATGTCATGCCCTCGCTCGAGAATACCTCGGGACCACTTGGTGATGGATCTCCTCAATCCGCAGGTATGGCTTATGTGGCAAAGCGCGAGGATCTCCCCTGGCAGACCTACTGCGTCCTATCTGATGGCGAGCTTGAAGCAGGAATTACCTGGGAAGCGGCAATGTTTGCGGGAAAGAATCGCTTGCACAACCTTACCTGGATTATCGACCGTAATAATATTCAAATTGATGGATTCACAGAAGACATTATGCCACTTGAGCCTCTCAAAGAGAAGTTTGAGGCATTCAATTTTGCGGTGATTGAGGTGAATGGTCACAACATTAAAGAGATCGTCGAGGCGTGCCAATACGCGCAAAGCATTTGGGAGCACCCCGTGGTCATCATTGCTCACACTATTCCTGGACGCGGAGTTGATTTTATGGAAAATGACTATAAGTGGCATGGTGCCCCTCCAGGAAAAGGGCCGGAAGACAAAGTGAAGCATGAAAAACAACGGGCCGAGGCTTTACGTGACCTACGAACACTCGGCGGACGCATTGAAAGTGAAAGTGAATAGTATGAGTGCAAAGAAATCAGCAAAACTCGCACGTGATTGGAAGAAGAAAGATCTTCTAAAGCAAATCCCTACCCGAAATGGCTTCGGTGAGGGCTTGGTTGAGTGTGGGAAGGCAAGTAAAGACGTCTACGTCATAAGCGCAGACCTCACCGAGTCAACGCGATGTCAATTATTTAAAGACAGCTTTCCTGAGCGCTTTGTTCAGTTCGGTGTTGCCGAACAAGCCCTTGCTGCCGTGGCATCCGGCATGGCCCTTGCGGGAAAAACTGTTTGGATTGCAAGCTATGCGGCGTTCTCCCCCGGCAGAAACTGGGAACAAATCAAAACAACTGGCTGTATGCAGCGTGTAAACTTAAAAATCGCTGGTGCGCATGCCGGTGTATCCGTCGGGCCTGATGGTGCCACGCATCAAATGCTAGAAGACATTGCACTGATGAGAGTTCTCCCTGAAATGACCGTCATCGTTCCTGCTGATGCGATTGAAACACGCAAAGCAACAATTGCTGCAACAAAAATGAAGGGACCAGTCTATGTACGCTTTGCTCGATCCGCCTCCCCTGTCTTTACGACAGAAGCGAGCCCGTTTGAAATCGGCAAGGCACAGGTTTTACGCGAAGGAAATGACATTGCGTTAATCGGATGTGGTCCAATTGTCTACGAATGTCTTGCAGCGGCGGAAGAACTCGCTAAACTTGGTATCGAAGCACGCGTTATTAACAATGCAAGTGTAAAACCGATGGATGAAAAAACGATCTTGGCAGCCGCGAAGGATTGCGGGGCGATCGTGACCGCTGAAGAGGCCCAGGCGGCCGGCGGAATGGGTAGCGCAGTGTGTGAGTTGCTCGCTGAACATCGACCAGTACCCGTAGAGCGTATTGGAATACAGGATCGCTTTGGCGAGAGCGGCGAACCACAGGAATTACTTGAACACTTTGGGCTTACCTCTCCCGCGATCGTAAAAGCTGCACAAAAGGTACTCAAAAAGAAGTAAAACCTCTATACTGGTGTAATAACCTTGCGTATATGAATATTGATGCACCAAAACAGCCGCATGATCGAGTAGAAGTAAAAGAGCAGGAACCTGGAGGGCTTATTGGGCTTAGTCTAACCGGATGCGTGGTAGAAATTGCGCGTGGCAAAATTAAGGTGGAAGATGTAAAAGAGATTAGAACATCTATAAAAATTGAAAATGAAGAGGACCTCGAAGAGATCATTGAGCGTTACAGTCACAGTTACTGGATGGAGCCAGAAGACGATGATGACATGGGAGTGCGCGGAGCTGCAGCTATTGTTCGACAATTATTCCAAGAGGGGAAACTTGTCTTTGTAGAAAAAACTGATACACGCCAAAAAGAGAATTGGCTGAAGGGCGAAGATGAAAACATGCCCGCACCAAAAACTCCAAAAGCATTCGACGAAGATAAATGGTTCCAATAAAAAAGAAGGCCTCCCGACACCCATCCCGAGCAGGAGCAACAATGTTGCGAGTAAACATCGAGGGATCTGAAAAGAGCCGCAAGGCTCTTTTCTATTTCTCCAGTCGCTCCCAAAGGGCGGAATGGATCTCACGCATTGCTTCCGCGATTGTTTTACTGCGAATAATAATCCCATGCTCATCCCCTGGCTTCATCGAAGTGAACGCAACATTGTTCCCATAAATTTCGATCTCATGTTGCAGAGTGTCGAGCTCTGCCGGTAAAAACCGCAGCTGTCGTAATTCTTTTTTGTTTACTTCTTCCGTAAATCGACCCTTTAATGATATCGACCCAGGCGCAATTCCCTTTGTGGGAATCTTCATCGATACACGCTTATTGAAATACTGCTGAATGAACGCTGGATCGAAACCAACAACGGCTGATCCAGAAGCAAAGGATAGTGTTTCACTAGGTTTTTGCGCAAGTGTGTCCATAATCACCGTCTTCACCCCCTCCTTCCCCTGGTAGAAGGATACTTCCGGCTTATCCGTAGATGGTTTATAGAGCTCGCGAAGGGCATCTTTCTGTTCATCCAGTTGATGCAGGCGCTCCTCGGCCATCAATCGAGTCTGTTCGAGCTTCTCCTGAACCGAATCGATCGACTCAACCTGAAAATATTTCACACTTGTACCCTTTTTCACGTGAATACTCACCAAGCCTTGTTTTGAAAGACGCTGTAAGGCCTCGTAGGCGGTAACACGATTCAATCCGGCCACCTTTGCGAGCTTGCTCGCGGGCGCAGAACCAAGTTCCAGATTCGCTAAATAGACCAAAACCTCATTTTTTGTGAGGCCCAATTGGCTTAAAATGCCCTTCAAGACTGTTTTTACTGATTTTGTTGTCATATTCCTACAACAATTTTATGCTGATTTATAGCTAGTTTTAGCTATTTTTTATATTTAACTACACTAAATGTAGCACAGAATTTACATTTTGTCCAGTCTCCCCTATTGTTCATCGTTGGAATCCCTCCAACGCGTTCATTCTGGAAAAGTAGATGAAACTTAACATTCTCTTCGTGGCGGATGAGTTCGAACTTGCAGAGGAGCTTCAGGAGCGCGGTCACTACATTACTGTCGCAGAGCGGCCCAGTCGCGGCTTGAAGAACATCGAGGAGAGCGATCCGTTCGATGTGATCATCGTGGATCGTTTGACCTACATCTGGATGGGCCTGAACGGCGTCAAGCTGGTGCAACGTCTTCACGAACAGTACAGGGAAAAGCTGCCCAAGGTGCTGATCATGTGCTCGCACAGTGACGAGGCGCTGCGCGAGGACGAGAAGCGGTTCGAGGGCATTAAGACCCAGTGGAAGTGGCCGAATGCGAGTGACTTCTGCAAGCAGATTGAAGAGTGGTTCACCGAGGCTAGCACCAAGAACTAGCACCGCAACCATACTCGGTCGTCTTTTCAACATTGACGACCATTTCACCCTGCTGCTGACATTCCGTCGGCGGTGGAGAAAAGCCAAGGAGAGACCATGAACGGTGACGAGAATCCGCTGCGCATCGTCCTGAAGCGCATCTTCGAAGGACTGCCCGAGAACTACATCGAAGCCATTGCGGCTGGTGCAGAAGAAGAGGCTGCCAAGACCGGTGAAGACCCGTTCACCATCCTGAAGAGGACTGACAGCAAGTTCGTGAACCCGATGGTGTTCGACATCACCGGCCTTACCGAACCGGAACCTGCCTGACCCTGGACTCTGGCCCAATAACGCTTCAACTGGAGCAATGTGGGCCGTTTCGCCCTGCTGCCGACATTCCGTCGGCAGTGGAGAGAAACAAACCGTGCGTTCATTTAGGAGCCGCCATGGAACAAGCCTCCCTGGAAATCGTCATACAGCGCATGCTCGGAGGATTTGGCGATGAATTCGTCGCCAAGGTCGTACGACAGATCAAGGAACACGCGCTGAAGACCGGCGTAGAGCCTTTAGACCTCCTACGTGATTCCGCAGGCTTCTTGAAACCGATGATCTTCGACGTGACTGGACTTCAGAAATAACGAGGAGGAATGGATACAGTACGTGATGACAGTGAACGTTTTCGAGAGTGGCGTAGAGATGCAGTACCAGGTTAACGGCGTCCTAAGGGACGTCGACAACCCCCAGAACAGCATGGACTTCGCCGTTACGGCATACCTTGAACATCCGTTCTCGCAATGGTTCGAAGATGAGCGAGTGCCCCCGCTCGAAATGGTAATTCGTGATGGTCCGAACCCTGATAGCAACAACATCCAGGGTGAGAGTCACGTTTTCTTTAGGGCATTCGCCGGCCTAGGGATGGTCGACATTCATAAACGTGTTTACCTGAAATCCGAGGGCGGACGTGCTGGCATGATCATCGCCATGGCTGAGATGAATGACATGGAGCCGTGCCGGCACGTCCCCGCGCAATTCAAAGGGAATGACTGGAACATGGAAGCAGGCATGGAACTGCTCTCAGAGCGGTCCACGGAACCTGGACGTGCAAGTATCACCTACCGCTTCAATCTGATCATCGAGGAATCGATGATGAAAGAACTGGCTGCCTGGCTCGTGGTCTCTGAACATACATAGGCACTACTGCAGGACCACCCAGCTGGGTGGTCCGCATTGCTTTTTGGCTGAAACTAGCGTATAACTGTCGCATATGGAACGCATGCGCATCAATAAATACCTCTCTGGAGCAGGATATTGTTCACGTCGAAAAGCAGATACCCTCATCGAAAAAGGGATTGTTTATATTAACGGGTATAGGGCAGAGCTTGGGAGCGTGGTAGACCCAGGCGATGAAGTGCGCGTAAACGACGACTTTGTTTCCATCGAAGGGAAACAAGACATTTATTTAGCCTTTCATAAGCCCGAGGGCGTTATTGTCACCGCCGACAAAGAAGCTGACAACACCGTTTACGATTACCTGAATGGAGATGAACGCGTCATTTACATTGGTCGACTCGATGTAAATTCCTGCGGACTTCTTCTTTTTACAAATAATGGCGATGTCGCCAATAAACTCCTTCGTAGCGAGGAGGAACATGAAAAAGAATATGTTGTAAGGCTCAATAAGCCCTATACCCGCCGCTTCTTAGAATCCATGCGGGATGGCGTCGTGATCGAAGGACGAATCACAAAACCTGCCCGTATTCGAAAGATGAATACAAAGATGTTCAAACTGATTATCACCGAGGGGCGGAACCGACAAATCCGTAAAATGTGCGAAGCGCTTGGTTACGAGGTAACCTTCTTGAAACGCACACGTTTTGGCAATGTTAAACTTGGCGACCTAGGGCCAGGAAACTCTCGAATGCTCACGAAAACGGAGCGTCGAGAACTGCTTGCAAGTTTATGATCTGGATCGTCCTTATTCTTTTACCTATTTTGCTCACGGCAGCGATCGCGGGAGTAAAAGGAGCGCCATGGGTTCCAACAAAACGTGGGTTAATCGATGGTGTCGTTGCAGAACTAGAGATAAAACCAGGAATGACTGTGTACGATCTTGGCTGCGGAGACGGCCGTGTACTAAAAGCCCTGTCGAGCAAGCAACCACATGCCAATTATATTGGGCATGAACTCTCCCTCCTCCCTTTTCTTATTGCAAAACTACGTACGGTAAAGAATTCAAATATATCTATCGTGTTCAAAGATGTCACGCGCACGGATTATACTGACGCGGATGTTATTTTCCTTTTCTGGATGAGTGAGACCTCAAAGAAACTTCTTAATCGTATGACGAAGGATCTAAAACCTGATTGCCATATCGCTGTTGAGGGTTGGAAGCCCGTAAAAGCAGAACCCATTCGAACTATTAGACCGGAGAATCATATTCCTGTGTACGTTTACCGAGCGAGTCAGTGGCGATAAAGATTGCTTCGCTGCGCTCGCAATGTCGATATTGCGAGGAGACGAAGTCGACGAAGTAATCTGCATGATATACTTCACCCAATATGCTAGACATGTTAACCATTGGAGGAATTAAACTCGATACATTTATCGTCATCGAGGATGCAAATGTGCATTGCGAACTTAAGAATCGTAATTGCGAACTTGCGATTCGTTATGGAGAAAAGATCCCTGTAAAAGACCTTGATACACAAGTCGCTGGATCAGCACCAAATGTAGCCGTTGGACTTACGCGCATGAATAAAAAGTCTGGCGTGCTTAGTGTGATGGGAAAAGATCTATTCTTTCCTATCGCAAAACAGTTTTTAAAAGAACAAAACGTTTCGACAAAATATTTACGTGCAGAAGCAGGTGTCGACAGTGGATTTGCTGCCGTCATCAACTACAAAGGTGAGTCAACACAGCTTGTTTCCCAATCAAAAACCAATTACACCCTTACGAAGGTGATGCCAAGAACCAAATGGGTACATGTAAGCGAGCTCGGAGGGAATTATGTAAAGCTGTTTACACAACTTATCCGCGAACAGAAGAAAAACGATCTCTACATAAGCTTCAATCCGGGGACCATCCAACTACAGGAGCGTCGTCGAGCCTTTCTAAACCTTGTTAAATCTACGCATGTTCTCTTTTTGAACCGTAAGGAGGCCCACAAACTGATCGGAAGTCGCAAAGACCTCGACATCAAACTCTTGATGAAAAAAGTAAAAAAACTCGGTCCCTCCTATGTCGTGATTACCGATGGAAGAAACGGTGCGTACGCATTCGACGGGGACCAACTAGATTACGCCCCAATGTTCCCAGGTGCACGCGTCGAAGCAACGGGTGCGGGTGATGCCTTTTCAACCGGATTCCTCGGCGCACTGATGCACGGCAAACCACATCGTGAGGCACTCATGTGGGGATCAGTGAATGCTGCATCGGCTGTTCACGAGATTGGACCGACCAAAGGGCTGCTGACACATACCGAGATACAGAAACGTCTCAAAAAGAATAAACGGTACTCAACAAAGGAGCTCTAACGAGCTTCTTTGTCGTGATATACTCGAATGGAAATCACCTTTCTCTATGTTAGATGTCATCACCATCGGATCAGCCGTAAAGGATGTCTTTTTGGTATCCAAAGCCTTCAAGGTTATCCGATCGAAGCAGTTCGTGACCGGTAAGGGCGAATGCGTATCGCTTGGAAGTAAAATCGAACTCGACGACCTTATCATGACCACAGGTGGAGGAGCTGGAAATGCAGCGGCAACCTTCCGTAACCTTGGTGCCTCTGTTGGTGTCGCTACACGTATTGGAGATGACGATACTGGCGACTATGTTTTAGAAGATTTAGCTCTGCGACGTGTCGACACATCACTTGTAAAGATTATTAGGGGTGGGCAAACAGGCCACGGAACGCAATTGATGGCCAAAGATGGCGAACGATCCATTCTTGTGCACCGAGGAGTAAGCGCAGAATTTGATACGAAGGACATTCCTGTAAGCAAACTTAAAGCGTATTGGCTTTATGTCACTTCCCTTGCTGGAAATGTTGAGGTTTTAAATAAAATCGCAAAACATGTTAGCAAGAAAGACATTCACCTTGCTTTCAATCCAGGATCAAAAGAACTCAAGCAAGGATTGCGCGCCCTTCGCCCTATTTTCGAGGCCACAACCGTTCTTAATATGAACATGGAGGAAGCGCAGCTGCTTTGCGGCATGAAAACAAAGGATATCAAAAAGCTCGCAAGTAAAATCCCGTACGGTGACATACTCGTTATTACCGATGGACCACGTGGAGCTTATGCAATTCAAGATGATCGCATGCATTTCGCTCGACCAACAGGCTGCAAGGCACTTTCACGCACCGGTGCAGGTGATGCCTTCGGATCCGGACTTGTTGCAGCTCTTCTCGAGGAAAAAGGCATTGAAGATGCGCTAAAGATTGCAACGCTAAATGCAGAAGCAGTGATTAAAGAGCACGGAGCAAAGAATGGACTACTTGCTAAGTGGCCAAACAAGAAAGCAATGGACACAATTAAAGTGAAATTAATTTAATATGGCAAAGAAGGAGGTAAAAAAAATCTTTATTACACGCATGATTCCAGATGAAGGAATAAAGATGCTCAAAAAGGAAAGGGGGTTAAAGATCGAGATTTACGAACGCGATAAAAAGATTCCACGGCGAGAACTTTTGAAACGTGTGAAGGGTGTAGACATCATTCTTTCCATTCTTACGGAGAAAATGGATGCCGAAGTGATGGATGCTGCTGGACCGCAACTAAAGATGATTGCAAATTATGCCGTTGGGTTTAATAATATCGATCTCGAGGCAGCAAAGGAACGCGGAATTACGGTCAGCAATGCTCCAGGACCAGAAATCGTAGAATCTGTTGCCGAACACACCATCGCGCTTATCATGGCACTCCTTCACCGAGTTGTTGAAACAGATGAATACGCTCGCAAAGGAAAGTATAAAGGCTGGGGGCCAATGCTTTGGATGGGAACCGATCTTATTGGAAAGAAACTTGGGCTCATCGGGACAGGAAAAATCGGTATGGGTGTTGCACGACGACTGCATGATGGATTTGGTATCGAGATTCTGTACCACGATCTTCATAAAAACAAAGCGCTCGATAAAATGGGGGCAAAATATCGTACAAAGTCTCAACTACTTAAAGAAGCAGATATTGTAAGCCTTCACGTTCCCCTACTAGATAGCACGCGCCACTTAATTGATGCATCTGCACTCAAAAAGATGAAGAAAACAGCTTATTTGATTAATACATCGCGCGGACCAATCGTGCACGAAGCTGCTCTCGCACGTGCCCTACGGTCGAAGCAAATCGCTGGTGCAGGAATAGATGTGTACGAACACGAACCCAAGATCACAAAGTCACTCACCAAGCTTCCTAACGTGATTTTGACGCCTCACACCGCTTCTGCCACAATAGAAACAAGACAAGCAATAAGTCGCGTTGCAGCAGCGAATATCATTGCATTCGTAAATAAAAAGAAACTTCCAAATAAGGTAAGCTAGATAACTCCTCCTCCCTATGGAAACTCCAAAGAATGATCAAAAAATCGTTTTCGGCGTCGTGATCGCCATCATTGCTATTCTTGTCATCGCAATTGTATTAACGAGTCGTGAAGCACGTGAATATCTACCTGATAGCTCGAGCGTAGATACAGAAACGCGAGAAGTTGTTGATCCGGCCGAACTACAAAACTTCGACCTCATTAATGCAAAAGCATGGGATCGCTACGAAAATGCCAGTGAAGATATTCTTGTGCTTGGTGAAGATCAAGAAATTGCGAAATACATTCTTCAGGATCCACAAGATGATAATATCTTTTACTTCATCACCAACAATAGAGCAGAGACCTTATTTCAAACAGAAGACACCCCATCAAATCACCTAAGTGTTTATCGCTACACATACGATGAATATAGCTTTGAACGCATCTACCGTGCAGAAATTACGAACGACTCATTCCTCGACGAGGCTGATGATACCGTTATTCACTTTGACTCGGTAGGCCTTGAAAACAATAAACTTGTTCTTCTTGTCCATCCGTATGGACCATATGTAGATAGCCCGTGCCACCCACTCCTGGTTTTCTCCGAACAACCCGCTGAAGACCTTGGTCTTGTAACAGTAGACCTGGAAGATCCATACGCCGGATTGAGTGAATATTCAATTTCTGGAGAAGTTCAAACACAGCTCACTAATGACTGTGATTATCGAGGCTAGCCATTTACACAACAAAAAACACGCCAATTAAGGCGTGTTTTTTGTTTTGCGAGAAACAGTCATGCTATGCTCAATGCATATGAAAACAATAAAATTTCTCATTGCAATCATTCTTGGGGTTATCCTTCTTAGTGTTGTTTGGTACCTTGCTTCACCCCTCTTTTTAGATGAAGAAGTGAATGAAACCTTCCCATTCGATGCAATGACAGAAGAAGAGTACGCCGAGTTGTCTGAAATGGCGGAAGATCTGGACATGAGCCTTCCGACACTCGATGAGATGCAAGATATGTCTTCGGACGAGGTCGGGCAGCTAGAAGAAAACATGCAAGAAAAGAGTGCAGACATGCCCGATACGGTTCTTGAGGAGGAAATGAGTGATGAAGAGATGAATACGATCGAGCTCATCCTACAGGGAAATTTTCAAGATGCAGATAGTGCACATAAGGGCGAAGGAAGTGCCCGTATCTATCAACTCACAGATAATTCTCACCTCCTGCGGTTTGAAGATTTCGAGGTTACCAATGGTCCCGACCTTCGTGTTCTTCTCGTAAAGCATGAAAACCCGTCATCTCGCTCTAATTTAGATGAAGGATACGTCGAGCTCGCTCGCTTGAAAGGTAATGTCGGTGATCAAAACTACGAAATCCCAGACAATGTCGATATAAGTGAATATCATTCCGTTGTGATTTATTGCAAGCCATTCCACGTGCTCTTCTCGATCGCATCACTGAATTAGCACAACAAAAAAACACGCCAAATATAACAGAAAAACACCTTATGGTGCTTTTCTCTACCATCCAACTAATCTCGTGGTCGCGCTTAGCGCGACTATTCATCTTCGCTAAACTCTTGCGACACCAACGCTTAGCGTTGGTCAAAAACTGAGATCGAGCTTAGCTCGATGGTGGACCCTATCGGAGTCGAACCGATGACCTCCTCGGTGCAAGCGAGGCGCTCTAGCCAGCTGAGCTAAGGGCCCGTATTCATTTGTGGGAAAAGTGTACGTGAAAAGGGCATAGATGTCAAGACCATTTGCTATAATGCGACCATGAAATGGCTCGCTCTCACCCTTGCACCACTCCTCCTATTCCCCGCTTTTGTTTCTGCAGAAACTCCTGGAACAACCGTGGAATACGATAGTGTTTCTTTTGTCCCAATCGAGGATTATAACGGTCACTTATCTGTGAGCGCTTATGACCTTGGTACCGATGGGCGGAACGAGTTTTTAATTGGTTCTGGACCAGGGCTGTCTCCCGAAGTCCGTGTTCACGATGCCTCGGGGGTCTTCCTGGGAAGCTTTCTAGCTTACAATGAAAGCTACCGACGTGGCGTAAACGTTACAGCTTGTGACACAAACAATGACGGAACGCCAGAAATCATTACGAGTACCATGTTCGGTGGCTCGCCCCATGTACGCGTATTTGATAATTGGGGCAATCCCCTCACTCCAGGCTTTTTTGCTTACGATGAGTCTTTTTTGGGCGGAGTAAATATTGCCTGTGGAGATGTAGACGGGGATGGAGCAGATGAGATCATTACCTCGCCAGGCATTGGGGGAGGACCTCACATCAAAGTCTTCTCGCAGGATGGTGAAATGCTGCATGAACGCTTTGCCGGCTTTCCAGCGAGTTCTGAGGGCGCTTACGTGGAGGTCCAGGATACGAACGATGACGGGCTAGACGAAATTATCATAAGAAGACAAAGAGATCGATCCGCAGAAGAACAGCTTTTCAAGATTATCGATGGTGAGCTTTCATGGACACAGACTGGAGATTTCGCAAGTGAGCGACCAGTAATAAACTACCAACTAGATTCAGAGACCAGCGGAGAGCATTATATTCTTGTTGATATAAGCGATCAAACACTTTATGCCTTCGAAGGTGAAGAAATTGTGCACTACTTCCCCATTTCAACAGGTGCGCATGGATGGACACCTCGAGGAAAATATGCCATTACCGACAAAATCCTTTGGCATGATTATGTTTGGGAAACGGAGGACGCAAGTTGGTATATTCCTGATGTGCAATACAATCTACGCTTCAAACAATACTACTATATTCACTATGCCTACTGGCACGATAATTTTGGCACCCCAATGAGTGGCGGATGTGTAAATGTGAATTTAGAAAATTCAAAATGGATTTATGAGTGGTCCGAGGTCGGGGTGCCCGTAGAGATCATTGAGTAAATGACTGTACGGCGTTATAATCAACATATAAATTTTAGGAGGAACTTATGCCTGTGAAAAAAATGAAGTCCCTGATTAAGCGAAAAATCGCGAAAAAGAAGACTGCACCAAAAAAGAAGAAGGCTTCCAAGAAAAAAGTAGCAACAAAACGATCTCCGGAAAAGAAGAAGGCTCAAGCAAAGAAAAAGAAGACTGCAAAGAAGAGAGTTATCGCAAGGCGTAAGGCTCCTGCAAAGAAAAAAAGAGCAGTAAAACGAAAGAAACGATAGAACAATAAAATCCCCGCGCGGGGATTTTATTGTTCTACACTGCTATTTATCCAGTAGAGAAAAAGATCATCCATGGTATGCCCTCCAACCTTGGCCGACAACGGGATAAGAGACGTCTCTGTAAAGCCGGGTATTGTATTTACTTCTAAAAATACAATATCTCCTTGTTTGGTGACAATGAAATCAGAACGCGAAATATGTCTTATCCCAAAACGTAAATGAATTTTTTTTGCACATTCTTTCATCGTTTCTTTGAGTGACGCCGATATCGGTGCTGGACAAATTTCTTCGGCTAACTGATCACTGGTGTACTTTTGTGCAAAATTAAAAAAACCTTTTGCGCGTATTTCTATCGGAGGAAGCGCGACAACCCCCTGTTCGGTTTCAACAACGCCGACGGTAAATTCCCTCCCAGAAATATATTCTTCAAGTAGGTATTCTGAGAAATCATGCGTTACCACCTCAGCTTCCGATTGAATAATTTGTACATCAATTGAACTGCCGCCAAGAGGATCTTTCGCGACTAAAGGCAATATATAGTTGGCTTGACTATATTCTTCAGGCACCCGAACAAAATCAGTAACAGCTGATTTTGCTCTCCTTTTATCAAGACATTGAGCGTGACAGTCAGGAGAAGAGAAGAGATAGGGAACTTGAGCCTGATCGAGGATCCTCTGCACTTCTCCATCCTCGCCGCCCCTGCCATGAATCATGGGGATTATACAATCAAAATCTCTAAGCATGCTCTGCAGCTCCTTCTTTTCGTCAGGCCACAGCACTATTTTGATATCACAGTAAGGTGAGAGCCAGAACATCACCGAAGCAGATGACCGAATGGAAATTTCTCGTTCAGCCGTTTTACCACCAGTAATAATTAAAATCTTCATACTACCTATGTAAACTCTCCATCGAGGCAAGACCAAAGGCAATGAGGGCTCCAGACCAACCAACAAACTCACCCACCGTTAGGCTGTGATAGGTTACCTCGACTGCAAGACCGTAGATTAACAAAAGGATCGTTGCCAAAATAATAAAACCTATCACAAGACGGATCTTTGCCTTTTGAATCGTTACTCCGATCCACAATACAAGCAAAAGAAGCAGCAGGACTGGCCATGTAGCGAAAGAGGCGATGATTACGGAAGAGAGAATAAATACAAAGCTCTTTAATCGATCAAATAAGTCTCTACTCATTCTCTGTAGCGTGCGCGAGAATAAGAGCGAGGCAAAAAAGACGGCCGTAATGATAATGAGCTTCCAAACGGCTTCAGTCAGGTCAGAATGCAGCGCCCCTGTGCGCTGCGCTCCAATAAGCGCATCAATGAGGTCTGTAGAGATAAGGGCCAATGCCGCCCAGTAAGCTCCCACGAAAACAGAAGACAGCAGAACAAGTAGTGCCATGAGATTCGAGGCGCCCGAAATCCGCTTCTGCATAGCAAGCGTTTCATGGAACCAGGTTTTTGAGGCATTCAGCCAGACTTCAAGCATATAAGCAGTTTACACAAAAACTGGGCATCTTGCCCAGCTTTTGTAATCAGCTTATCCTCGAGACCACTCAGACCGCAGTAAAACCGGCACATCAAGACCGATGCCGTCCAAAATCGAAAGTGCTTCACGCCTATCCTCTTCCGTCTTAACAAGTATGGCCTCGCAATTTGATTCAATCGCTATCTCGGATGCAGTAGGATATTTATTTATTGCGTCATAACCCTCGGCGTCCATGACGTTTTCAGAAAAAACAAATAAAACATCTGTCGCCACGGCGCCAACCCCGTGGTCAGAAAAACCCTCTCGAACAAGCCGTCCGTTTTTGTCATATTTATCTCGCGTCATCATTACATCTCCGCTCGATGACCATTTTGATATATTCATTTCAGGGTGCCGCTCCTTTAGCCGTGCACGAGACAGAAGAGACCCCTCGGCAACAATATTTCGAAAATTATCCATACTCGTAGCATGAAAATGACGCAACACCCCCTTTTCTGCCATACGAATTTTTTCGCTGGTATATGCACGCGCCTCACTGAGGAGCTCTTCTTCTGACACACCGTATTCTTTTGCCAGTACACGGGCTCTTCGAACCTTACCTGAAATAGGACCAGATAAGCGGCTTCTGATCTTTTTCAAATCTTGTTCCGATAACCTAATCTCATCCTCACGCACCTCTCGATCATCACCTTCTGGTAGCAGCCAAGCGGCATGACTTGTATCCAAGGAGCCATCTTCTTTGCGCTGCACCCCCGCTAGGAATCTTCGTTCTCTATTCTCCATATACCTGAAGTGTACACAAAAACTGGGCATCTTGCCCAGCCTTTGTTGTTTTTCTAGCCGAGGATTTGCTCTGCTCGTTCCAATTCTTCCTGTGTGTTGATCCCAACAACTTCGAATGGATCTGCCGTTTCTGTTGCAATCGTCTCCCCTTCTTCGATTGCCATTTCTACAAGATCGGTTAGGTAATATTCCCCGCTCGCATTCTTGTTTTTGATTTCTGGCAAATGGTCCCACAACCACTGCGCATCGAACATCATGAGTGCTGGGTTGAGTTCTTTAATCAGCAATTCTTCCTCCGTACAATCTTTTGCTTCACGAATCGCCACCAAGTTTCCAACAACATCTCGCACGATGCGCCCCCAAGATTTGAATCCAGCAAATTGCTTGTCGAAATTCTTTACCTTGGTGGTAATCATCGTCATGATCCCTCCGGATTCTTCATGCAGCGTTGAAAGCGATGCAATCAGTTCCGGGCTAAGGAATGGGTGATCCCCATAAAGCACCATAATAGCCTCTGCACCGTTCGCTTTTTCGCGAGCGCTCTGGACTGCATGTCCTGTTCCAAGTTGTTCATCTTGAATCGCAAACTCACATCGTCGATCACGACAAACATTATTGAAGTCCTCTAGTGTGTCTGGAGCAACAATAAGAATCGGTTGTCCATCTACTTCACTTTCGTGAATACTTTCTACTAAATGTTCGACCATTGGTCGCCCTGCAATTTCTACAAGAGCTTTTGGAACGTCGGCCCCCATACGCTTCCCTTTTCCGGCCGCTAAAATCATTACTCGTGCACTCATATCTCCGCTAGAATTAGCAAATTATAGGCATTAACTGGGTGCAGTGTAATGGATTTGAAAGGATGTGTCAATCGGGAAAATTAAAAACAAAAAAGAGCCCAATCAAGGGTTCTAAATCTCTGCTTTATTCAAAATTGTATTAGATGTGAGTACGTCGTGAGAGAGCGAAGTAAAACGTATAGATAATACATTGTCGAGCGCGTGCCAAACAGAAAACCGACTAAGTTCGATTAGTGCGAGGCGTGGACGTCGATCAAGGAGCTGCACTAGAAAGTGCAGTGACGAAGAGCGACAGGCTCCACAACAAAGCAATAATTGAACTTGGGTCGGTTTAATGAAAAATCTGCATGATTCCGGCGGCCACCTACTCTCGCCCTACTGGACTACCATCGGCCCGGCCGGCTTAACTTCTGTGTTCGGGAAGGGAACAGGTGTGGCCCGGCAGGAACTGCCACCAGAATCATACAGATTTTTCTGCACAAACTGATATATGATAACAAACTTAACTTCACAAACTCTTCTACGTTTTTAAACGTGATGAAAGAGTGGAGAGCTGGAACATTAGTACACCTCTGCTGAACGCGTTACCGCGCTTACACATAGTGCCTATCAACCTGGTAGTCTCCCAGGAGTCTCATAACGAAGATTAATCTTTGGATCGACTTCCCACTTAGATGCTTTCAGCGGTTATCCGAACCGAATGTAGCTACCCAACAATGCCCCTGGCAGGACAATTGGTGCACCAGAGATTCGTTCACCCCGGTCCTCTCGTACTAGGGGGGAGTTCCATCAATCTTCAACGCGCATAGTGGATAGGAGACCGAACTGTCTCACGACGTTCTGA
>JGI24913J38484_100281_pt1 | contig 27622 bp, 43 predicted proteins | sample LinPfosmplate1_FD_38484 | JGI IMG/M metagenome (IMG submission 38484)
TCGTGCAGGATTTGAACCTGCGACCATTTGCTTAAAAGGTCAGCTCGGTCTCACTACGCTCGACCTCGTGACAGGCAACTGCTTAGTTAAGGAATATTTTTACTAATGCAATGAACGCAATAACTGTCCAGATTATGTTTAATACCCCTGGCTGATACGCTTTCTTTTTAAAAGATATATAAACTATACCTATGGCCCCTGTTCCATTTAAGACTTGATACCAAATACTATCCGAAGCCATAAAGCCAAAACTAACCATAAAATATGCAGCTACTATAGCTACCATCCCATACCAACCAATAAGCTCGTCTATAAACTTTTTCATATCCCAAGTATACCAAAAAACACATCAATTGTCTGATGCGTTTAAAGTGAGTGGTGGGTCGTATAGGATTTGAACCTATGACCATTTGCTTAAAAGGTCAACTCAGACTCGCTTACGCTCGACCTCGAGACAGGCAACTGCTCAAGTTAAGGAATAATATATATAATGAATTGTATGTTCTATTAACTTAACGTTTCGTGTTTTTAATACTGCAGTTCGTAGACACCCACATATTATTGAACTCAGCCAACTCTCTTCGCTCTCCATCCAAAATATAATACCTATAAGGGGACTTGTCATTGATATCTGGAGTTTCATCGGTAATCTTCTCTTCTGGACAAATCTCTAGACCAAAATTTTGAGTTCTTGCCTCGCTCAGTTCATCAATCATCTCAGCACGATTACGCAAATGAGTGCCAACCTCATCTGAGAAGCACACACTACCATTAACTCCTGTTCCCGTATGGTCAGATGTCATTAATATAGAGTTCAATCGAATACATATTGGTGAGTTAGAGGGACAATCTATATCTGTTTCACATACCTGACGGCACAGACGGTCGCCATCTGATAATCCTAACTCATAAAATCCCCGTGAGCTCTTAGGGCCACCACCTATAACACCGCCAATAAAGCATTGGCTATTATCAGGGCAATCATCATTATGCTCACATGTCGATAAATGTTTTGCATCTGGTGCTACTATATTTTTCTCAGTAGAAGATGATGATTCTAATATTTGAATAATTATAAAAATAATAATAATTGCAACTGATACTAAGATTAATCCTATAACCAATTTCTTCATACACTTAGTATACCAAAAAACACATCAAATGTCTGATGCGTTTAAAGTGAGTGGTGGGTCGTATAGGATTTGAACCTATGACCATTTGCTTAAAAGGTCAGCTCAGACTCGCTTATGCTCGTCTTCGTGACAGGCAACTGCTTAGTTAAGGAATAGTGATTGAATTATATCAAATAACTATTTTAATTTTCCACATCTCGTGACTCAGATATCAGTTTCTTTTCCTTACGACGCTTTATAATTCTTTCTATACCGTATCCGATAAAATAAATTACAAACCCATTAATCACAAGTCCTAATATATATGCCACTAAGCCTGCGCTAGCAAATATTGCCGTAAGTGCCAATCCGACTGGAAAACTCGGTAATGCAGCAAGGACTCCACAAGCAAGACAACCATATGAAGAGCACTGCAGACTACATATATAGGAGAGAATCCAAGCTACTATAGCTATTCCTATATATACAAAAACAAGCATTCTCCCGACCTTGGAAGTGAAAAAATTTATTGCCTGACTATTACGACGTTTATTTCTTGCTCGCTCTACTGCTCGTCCAATTATATACAGTAGCCAGATATTAAAAAGTATAGGTAGAACGTAAGCGATGCTAACAAAAATTGAATCATTTACGATTTCGACGATTTCGACACGACCGTTGTCTACAACAAGTGCCCCGTAAATCCTTTTTTCAGTAGACATTTTGGATGCCTCGGTTAAAACGTTATTTAAGCTTGCGCTTAAACCAAATGTAATACTTGACGCAGGCATTCCGAAACCGTCCAAACAATGACTTACTGGTAGTTCTCTACAATTACTAAAAAAACCAATAGATAATAGCAACGAGACTATATACATACCAGACAAAATTATACCTAATCGGGATTGTAGTCTCTTCATACGTTCAGTATACCAAAAAACACATCAGCTGTCTGATGCGTTAAATATGGGTGTGCCATAAAGTTTACGAGTAAAACGAGAAATACTTTATGGTGGGTCGTACAGGATTTGAACCTGTGACCATTTGCTTAAAAGGCAACTGCTCTACCAGGCTGAGCTAACGACCCCTGGATTTTATTCTATTGATTTGTTTTTAGGCTGAGCCACGCCTGCCCTCGCGAGTATCGCTCGGGAGCGGGCAGGTAACGACCCCTGGATTTCGATTTTTTCAGAGTTTATTGAATAAATCGATATTATAATAGGCAAAAAATGACACATTGTCAACCTTTGAAGTAATGCACACTCTATATACAGTGTATATACTTGTATAGGGAATAGACTTCAGGTATTATGTATGAGCTATGGCTAAATTACCACCACAAAATACGCAAGCTGAACTAGAAGTATTGGGCGCTCTAATGCTTGATCAAGAAGCAATTGCGAAAATTGCTGATTCTTTAACTGTTGATGATTTCTATGCAAAGAGCCACGGAAGCATATTTGCTACGATGCTTGAATTGTATGAAAAACGCGAGCCTATTGATATTTTGTCAGTTGCAAACAAGTTAAAGGAAAAAAATCTTTTAGATGGCGTTGGCGGTAATGCGTTTATTACTTCTCTAACAGATTCTGTTGCAACTGCATCAAACGTTGTTCATCATGCACGAATTATTCAAAAAAAAGCCACATTGCGACGACTTCAAAATGCTGCAGCAGATATCTCGGAGTTTAGCTTTAATGAGGAAGGGGAAATTGATGAATTGCTCGATAAGTCAGAACAAAAACTCTTTCAAGTATCACAAAAATTCCTTAAGAAAAACTTTATTCCTATTAAGAGTGTCTTATCTGAAACCTTTGAAAGAATCGACAAGTTGCATAAGAGTGAAGGCACTATGCGCGGAATCCCTACCGGATATGAGCACTTAGATAATAAACTTGCTGGACTGCAAAAATCTGACTTGGTCATATTAGCAGCGCGTCCTTCCGTTGGTAAAACTTCTCTAGCACTAGATATTGCAAGAAACGCAGCAGTTAAACACAAAGCTAAAGTTGCAATTTTCTCACTCGAAATGTCCAAGGAACAGTTGGTTGATAGACTGCTCTGTGCCGAAGCTGGTGTTGATCTCTGGAAAATGCGTACTGGTAGGCTATCTGACAGAGAAGAAGATGATGACTTTCCTAGAATAGGTCATGCTATGGGAACACTTTCAGAAGCACAAATATTTATAGACGATTCCGCATCTTCAAATGTTATGGAGATTAGAACCAAAGCTCGACGATTAAAAAGTGAGTCTGGACTAGATTTACTTGTTATTGATTATTTACAGCTCATGGAAGGTCGTAGCAATGAAAACCGTACTCAGGAAATTTCTGAAATAACTCGTGCCTTAAAAGGAATCGCTCGAGAACTAGATATTCCTGTTCTTGCGTTATCACAGTTATCTCGTGCTGTTGAGCAACAAAGCGGCGCTGCTATTCCTCGCTTGTCGCATTTACGTGAATCTGGTTCTATCGAACAAGACGCTGACATTGTCATGTTTATTTACAGAAAATCTACAGACCGAGGTGTTGAGTGTCCTGATGATGAAAAAAATCTAGCTGAGCTATATATAGCAAAACACAGAAATGGTCCTACTGGTATGATTAATTTATATTTTGACGAGGGAACAGTAAGTTTCAAAACTCTTGAAAAACAATATCAAGAAAAGGAATCTGTTCCTGCATAACAATTAAATCTAAAATTATGTTTCACAAACTGAAGCAATATAATGACCTGCGTAAACAGGCAAACTCGCTAAAGTCTAAACTAGCAGAAGAAAAAACCACAGTAGGTAGCAAGGGCGTATCTATTACTATGGATGGCAATATCGAAGTAAAAGAAGTAAATATTGACTCTGATTTATTATCACCAGATAAAAAACACAGCCTTGAATCCAATGTTAGAGATACTGTAAACGAAGCAGTGAAGAAAACACAACGCATCATGGCAACTAAAATGAGAGAGTCTGGAGACTTTAACATTCCTGGACTTGGATAATGAATTATTTGCCGAAAAGCATTCGTAAGCTGGTTGATTATTTTGACCGGCTTCCTGGCATAGGACCAAAACACGCAACTCGTCTTGCGCTGTATTTAGTTAATCATAAAGAATTCGCTACTGAATATGTAAAAGATATTAATACTGCATTACAAGAAGCTCAGTTCTGTTCGCAATGCCAAGTCATTTCAGATGGCCCAATGTGTCACTTGTGTCAGGAAAGCAATCGTGACCAGCAATCTATATGTGTTGTAGCTCATGCTCAAGACATAGAACAAATCGAACATACTGGTAAATACAATGGCACGTATCATGTACTACACGGTTCTATAAATCCTGTAGAAGGAATTACTCCAGACCACCTAACAATAAAGCAATTACTTAAACGAATTAAGAATAACGAAATAAAAGAAGTTATTTTAGCTCTTGATGCTACTTCGACCGGAGAAGCAACTAGTATATATTTAAAAAAGATACTACTAGAAGTACCTATATCAGTAACAAGACTGGCTCGAGGAATTCCAGTTGGGTCAAGTATAGAATATACTGACGAAGTTACACTCTCCTCTGCACTAGAAAATAGAAAATAAAAAACAGCCCCGAGAGGGGCTGTTTTATTATACTGTAATTTTATCTATCTTTATTTCTGTATACTGCTGCCTGTGTCCAGTCGTTTTGGTGTATCGAACCTTAGGTTTATATTTTACTACTTTTACTTTCTTGTCCTTAGCATCTTTCAAAATAGTAGCCTCTACCTTTGCTTTAGATACGTGAGGTTTTCCAACCTCGGTCTTTTTTGAGTCACTAACAAGTAGCACGTCGTTAAAACTAACCTTATCATTTTTACGATCTTTCATTGGAAGTTTTTCAATACGAACAACGTCCTTCTCTTTGACTGTGTATTGTTTTCCACCTGTTTTAATTACTGCAATCATTGGTTTCTAATTAATTACGCAAGTGGCAGTATATACAATTATCCTGCCCTTGTCAACGATATTGAACTGAATCAGCTATAGCAACGGCATATCGCTCAACAAAGCCCGCTGCGACCTCTAAAACGGTGTCTATGGGCTCTAATGGGCGATACTTAGGTAATGCAGCATTAGAAGTCTCAAGAGGCTCAAAAGGCACATTTTGCTCAAAACCTACAACCTTACCATCATTAATCCAAATAATATCTATTGGCATGACCATATTTTTCATCCAAAAACTTCTTATTTCAGAAGTCTCAAACGGAAACAACATTCCCTCAGAATCAGTTAAACTCTTTACGCCTCCTAAGCCTTTGGCTTGCTCCTCGGCAGTAACAGCCATGGTAATTGCAATATCCTGTCCACGAAGCGTAGCCGTAGAAATACTTGCGATTGAAGGTGCTGACTGCGGTATGCAAGCCGAAACCGTAAACGCTAATAAACTAATGAGGAATAGTTTTGTTTTCATGTCGTTGTACTACGAAGCGTGCAATTAAAATCATAACCACCATAAGAAGAACCAAAGCAACTAGCTTGCCCTTGGTAGAAAAGAAAAAAGAAACAGACCCAAACAGAAGAGATAAGAACGAAAGAAATATTACTACCTGTCTTTGCGATAAGCCTGCATGTAATAATCTAAAGTGTAAATGCTTAGAATCTCCCATGTACAATTTAGAATGTGTTTTAAGTCTACGCAAAATAATCCAAACTACATCCAGTATTGGAATACCCATAACTAGTAAAGCAGTTGCAATCTTACCACCAGAAATTACAGCAAGTACCGCCAGCATAAATCCTAAATATAGGCTCCCGCCTTCTCCTAGAAAGATTTTAGCTGGATGCCAATTCCAAAATAGAAATCCTACCCCAGCACCAGCTAGTGAAACAGCTAGGAAAGAGGTTATTGAGCCAGTTTGGTCCCACGACATACTTACAACAAAAATAACCATTGCAGCAATAGAACCTATAGAAGTAGTTAATCCATCAACCCCATCAAGGAGTTTTGTGGTGTACATCATTCCAATAATCCAGATAAACAGAAATATATCTGCAATTGGAGAAAATGTAAGAGTTAAGGAATCGGATGAAAATAAAGTAATCCTCCACTTATTTAGATACAGCAATCCTTCGCCAAAAGGATTAGTAACAAAACCAACTTCTAGTCCAGCTCCGAGTAGAATTGCTACGGCAATAAGAGGAAATATTAATTGCATCCACCAGCTTAATCTATTTCTATCATCCAATATACCGCCAAAAGTAATTACTGCACCAGCAATTCCAAGCGCTATTAATAATGAACCGGAAATTCGATCATCAGTTAACCATCCTAGCGAATATAAAACTACCATAACTCCAAGTACTGCGAGATAAATAGCAATTCCTCCTCCTAATGGAATTGGCTTGTCATGAATTTTTCTCTCCTGGTCAGGCTGGTCCAAAACCTTAAAATGTATCATTGCCTTCCTTACGAACCAAGTAACTACCGCCGATAGCAGTAATGCACTTATAAAGGTTATAGCAAACTGTACACTAAGCGTCATGATTGTCTAGAAAATTTTGAAGTATTATTGCTGCTGCTGAATCATCAATGCGTAATTTTGAAGATTGTTGCTGAGCCAATTTTGATGACAATCGTTCATCCTGTTTATGAGTAGGAATATCAACGTGAGATTTAAGCTTGGTAATAAAATTCTCAGTTTCTGCTGTACGCTCATTTGTCTTTCCTGATAGACTAATTGGCCACCCTATAACAATATCAGATATTTTTTCGTGCTCAATAACATCTTTCAAAGTATCAAAAAACTTTTCATCATTATCTACAATAGTATATGGAACTGCAATTGAACCATGTTCAGCTAGAGACAGTCCAATGCGAACATCTCCATAATCAATGCCTAAATATTTCATACTATTCCGTTAATACGCGACACCCGTCATCCGTTATTAGAATCATATCTTCATGATGCGCTGTTTTGGAACCATCACGAGTAACAACACTCCATTTATCTTCTGCAACTTTAACGCGCCAATCTCCGAGGGTGATCATTGGCTCTAGTGCGACTACCATTCCACTTTTTAAAGAAGGACCTGTTCCTGGTTTTCCAAAATTTGGTATTTCAGGTTCCTCGTGTAAACTTCTACCAACACCATGCCCTGCAAGATCACGCACAACACCAAAACCCTGACCTTCTACATGCTTCTGAATAACTGAACCAATATCACCGACGGTTACTCCAGGCTTAATAATTTCTACAGCTTTATACAAAGCTGACTTAGCACATTGAACCAGCTGCTTTTCTCTGCTATCAGCAGGCTCAATCATAACCATGCGAGCCATATCAGAATAAAATCCATTATAAACCATGCCAATATCAAAACCTATAAGATCACCTTTCTTAAACGGTGTCTCGGAAGGGACTCCATGCACAACACATTCATTCGCAGAAACACAAACAGTATGTGGAAATGGTGGATTACCATATCCTTTAAATGCAGGGGCGGCGCCCAATTTTTTTATTTCTTCTTCTGCATACAACGAAAGCTCTAATCCAGTAGACCCAGCTTTAGCTTGCGCTATAGTATCAGAAAGAATACGTGAAAGTAGCTTTGCGCCTTTTTCAATAATCGCAATTTCTTCAGGAGTATTAGTTTGCATATGGAGCGAGCTTTGCTTCTATTTCTTGTGATACTTCATCAATTGTAGCATCGCCATGAATAGTAAATAATTTTTGTTGTGTTCTATAGTGTCCAAGTACATTCGCTATCTCTTTTTCATGAATCGCTAATCTATGACGCACCGCATCTTCATTATCATCTTTTCGCTGTGACAACGTTAATCCATCAACATCACATATATCCTTTTCCGTTGGTGGTGCTGAAATCGTATTGTACGTGTGTCCTTCGGGACACTGTACTCTTCCAGATATTCTTTGTACAGCCTCCTCTACACTTAATAGAATGTATATTGTACATGTAACATCAATAACTGAATCAAGCTGTACAGCCTGTTTTTCTGTTCGTGGAAATCCATCAAGAATAAGATTTTCCGTTTTAGGTAGTTCATTAATATGGTTGCGCAATACTTTGAAGATAAGCTCATCTGATATTAATCCGCCCTCATTCATAGTATTTGAAATTTGCGTAGCAAGTTCAGTTCCCTTCATTGCTTCTTTTCGCAATATATCCCCAGTAGATAAAATTCTGTATCCATGACGACGCGCAAATAACTGAGCTTGCGTGCCTTTCCCAGAGCCCTGAGGTCCCATAAATAATAATACTTTTCTTGTTTCCATACTCTATCTATTGTAACTGAAAATCGTATTAAAATAAAACAAAGGTTTTGACACCTTTGAATAAACAGCTAGTTGTAGCGTATTACAAACCTTCATAGTCCCGCATAACTAACTGCGAGTCTATCTGTTTCATACTTTCAATAACGACCGCAACAACGATCAATAAACTTGTTCCGCCAAGTGCCAATGTCTGCAGATTGGTTAATCCTTGTACTATAAGAGGTAATACAGCGATTACACCAAGAAACAGTGCTCCTGTCAGAACAATTCGATTCATAATAGCACGCAGATAGTCCTCTGTGTGCCTACCAGGTCTAATTCCAGGAATAAATCCACCTTGCTTCTGTAAATTCTCAGCAATCTGTTCGGGCTTGAATACAACTGCTGTATAAAAATAAGTGAACACAAATACCATAAAGAAGTAGAAAATTCCGTAGAACCACTGATTGTTAAATGCTCGAATTACAAAATCTGCTGAATTCGCCACCCATGCAGTACTCGCAAATTGGAAAAAACGAGCTATCATTGGCGGAAACAGTACAATTGAAATTGCGAAAATAATTGGGATTACTCCAGCCTGATTAACACGTAATGGAAGGTATGTATTAACGCCACCTATTGAACGATTACCTGAGACGTGACGTGCATAAGAAATTGGAATATTACGTTGGCCTTCTGTAATAAATACGATTCCGACAATAGTTATAAGTGCCAATGCAACAAATATCAATAAATTAATAAGCTGACTTGGGTCATACACAGCAATAGTGTTACGCAATGCTCCTGGAAGAGCCGATACGATTCCTGCAAAAATCATTAATGATATACCATTGCCAACTTTCTTTTCAGAAATAAGTTCACCAAGCCACATAAGAATAATAGTACCAGTTGCTGCTACCAATAGTGCTGTAATAAATGCAAACGCAGTTAAACTACCTACTAGATTAACCTGTGACTGTTGCTGTAACAAAATTATAAAACCATATCCCTGTACAATAGCTAAAGGCACTGTAAGCATTCGTGTCCACTGATTAATACGCTGTTGTCCCGCTTCGCTTTCTTTTTGCATAGCTTCCAGCTTAGGAACAATCATTGTTAACAACTGCATTATAATGGAAGCTGTAATATACGGACCAACACCAAGCATGACTATTGAAAAGTTCTCTAAACCACCGCCAGAAAATAGATTAAGTAATCCAAATAACTGATTAGAAGCAAAAAAATCTGATAGCGCAGAAGAATCAATACCAGGTAACGGAATATGAGCTGCTATTCTAAATACAATAAGCATAGCAAATACAAAGTAAATCTTCCTACGAATGTCACGCGCTTTCCAAATTTGCTTAAGCTTTTTTAACATGGATATTATTTTTTATCCTCAGTCTTTTTTTCTAGAGGTTTTGTAGCTCTTCCTCCACGATTAATAATCTGGATAGATCCACCAGCTTTTTCAATCGCTAGCTTAGCAGTAGCTGAAAAAATATGTCCCGATACATGCAACTTTCTAGAAATCTTACCGCGAGCTAATATTTTAGTAGGCTTTCTAATGTCTATAAGAAGTTTTTTCTGCAACTGCTTTAAAGTAACTTGTGCTCCATCCGTAAAGTTCTTTTGTAATTCATCAAGATTAACTACATTATACCTCTGGCTGTCTGCGTTAAATCCACGAGTTTTTGGAATACGCATTAAATATGATTTCATACTTCTAGCTACCAAACCACTTTTACCACCAGAACGAGAGCGTTGTCCTTTTTGACCACGACCAGAATATGTACCCTTTCCGGATGCATTACCCCTACCTACTCGTTTCTTTGTACGAGAAGCTTTTTTTACTTTTGAAATGTTGTGTAAACCTTTCATATATTATTTTTTTGTATCCTTCTTAGGAGCTTCTACTGGTTTCTTTACTTTAGAAGCATCAACCTTTTCAACTTTCTTATTCTTGTCTGTTTTCTGATCTACTCTTCGTAAAGAATTTAGAGCTACAAATGTTGCTGCTACATTATTAACCTTATTATTTGATCCGTGCATTTTTGAAACAATATCTTTTACACCAGCTAGATCAAGAATAGTACGAACAACACCACCAGCGATAAGTCCACGACCTTTCTTAGCAGGTCTAAGCATTAATCGAGCAGCTTTAAATTTAATAACCACATCATGAGGAATGGTTCCATCAATCATGCTAACAGTAGTAATATTTTTCTTAGCACGAGCAACTGCTTTTTGCATTGCTGCTGCAACGTCAGAACCTTTTGCTAGTCCCCATCCAGCACGTCCTTTTCTATCACCAATAACCATACATGCTCTAAATCGCATACGTTTTCCACCAGCCATAACACGAGTAACACGTGATAAATCAATCAACTGTTGATCAAACTCATCTTGTTCTCGAGGCATTCTCTTTCTTGAATTTCGAGGACCTCGTCCAGGTCTTCTATCCTGTCGATTAAATGTCTTTGCTCCTGGCTTGTTGGTTGTTTTGTTATCAGTCATAAATTTAAAATACTAAGCCTCCTTCACGAGCTCCTTCAGCAAATGCCAACACACGTCCGTGAAATTTGTAATGTGATTTATCAAAAACGACATTTTCGATTTTCTTTCCTTTTGCCTGTTCGCCTAGCAATTTACCTGTTGCGCGCGCTCGTTCAACTCCCTTTAACTTTTTATCAGTTAAATGAGTATCAGACACAGCTGCTAAAACATGGCCATGCTCATCAATAATCTGACCGCTTATATGTTTTAAGCTTCTAAATACAGATAATCGTGGTCTTCCTTCGGAAGCTGCTGAACGTGCTCTCGCACGCCGTGTACGACCCTGTCGTTGTAATTTAACTGTTTGTAATCTTTTCATATCTTATGCTGCTGATTTCATAACTTTTCCGACTTTTCTTCTAATAATTTCATCGGAATATTTAATACCTTTACCTTTATAAGGTTCTGGTTTCTTAATTGCTCTAATTTCAGCTGCTACTTGTCCAACAAGTTGCTTGCTAACACCTGAAATAGTAATCACATTCTTTTCTACAACTGCAGTAATACCTTCAGCTATTTCGTATTCAACGGGATGTGAAAAACCTACATTCAAAATCAATATATTCCCTTGTAAGACCACCTTAAATCCTACTCCATTAACTTCCAGACTCTTTGAAAATCCTTTATCAACACCCTCAACCATATTATTAATGATGGCACGAGTTAATCCCCAAAGTGCAGATCCATTCTTAATTCCTTCATTAACAGTAACACTAACAACATTATCTTTATTTGTTACTTCTAGTCCATCAGCATGCTCCCATGAAAGAGTTCCTTTACTGCCTTTAACATTAACACTCTTGCCGTTGATAGTAACTTCAACGCCATTAGGTAATTCAATTGGTTTTTTTCCTATACGTGACATATTACCAAATTTCTAGTAAGAGCTCTCCACCAACCTTGGTTTTTCGAGCAATTTTATTAGATACGATTCCTTGTGAACTAGATATCAAAGCAATACCATAACCATTTAAAACGTAAGGTATGGTCTCTTTCGATACATATACTCTTTTACTTGGGCTGCTTAATCGCTTGATATGCTTAATATACGGTTTACCGTTGCTTCTGTACTTCAGAACAATCTTCAATTTAGGCTTATTTCCATCTTCAACTTTCTCAACTTTTGATAAGTAATTTTCATCAACCAATACTCGCGCAACCTCAAATTTTAAATTCGAGTACGGTAAAACTATCTCGGATTTTCGAACAGCTGAAGAATTCCGGATTCTGGTTAGCATATCTGCGATAGGATCTGTCATCATATCAGTTTATATTTAATTACCAACTTGATTTTTTAACACCAGGGATATCTCCTTTTGTCGCTAATTCCCTGAAACAAATACGGCACAACTCAAACTTTCTCATGAAGCCACGTTTGCGGCCACATCGCCAACATCGTCTAACAATTCTACTAGAAAATTTAGCTTTTGTTAAAGACTTTTTTGACTTTACTATTTGTGCTGTTGTTGCCATATTTATTATTTCTTAAATGGAAAGCCCATTGCTTGTAACATGAATAATGTTTGTTCCTTATTCGGTGACGTTGTCTTAATAGAAATCTCTAGACCGTGTATACTTTCAACTTCATCAGACTTAATTTCAGGAAATACTGTATGTTCTTTAAAACCTATTGAATAGTTTCCGTGAGTATCAAAACCTTTCTTTGTCTCAAGTCCATGAAAATCTCTCATACGTGGAAAAGTAACCTGCGCCATTTTTTGCAAAAAGTTGTACATCTTATCACCACGTAGTGTAACCATAGCTCCTACAACCATACCTTCACGTATCTTAAAGTTAGAAATGGACTTCTTTGCCTTTGTTAATACTGGTTTTTGTCCAGCTATACGAGTTAATGTGTTAACCGCTACATCAACCCACTTCTTATCTTGTAATGATTTCGATAATCCAATATTTAAAACTACTTTTTCAATTGATGGAACAGCCATTATATTTGTATATCCAAACTCTTTCATCACTGCAGGACGAACCGTTTTGTTAAATTGTTTTTGAAAATCAGTCATACTATTCAATAGTTGCTTTACATTTTTTACATGATCTTTTTTTCTTTCCACCTTCTTCAATATATCCAACACGAGTTATCTTCGAACACTTTGGACATACTAGCTGAACATTACTAATCTTAATAGGTGCAGAAAATTCAATACGCTGTCCTTTTTCTCCCCGCTTCTGTCCTTTAATATGCTTGTGCATTTTATTTGCTCCTTCAACAACAACCATATCGTCAGATGGTAAAACCTGAACAACCTTACCTTCTTTTCCATTATCCTTTCCGGATAATATCTTTACTTTGTCGTTAATCTTTATCTTGATTGCCATATGATTATAAAACCTCTGGAGCTAATGATACAATTTTATTAAAACCTTTTCCTTTTAATTCTCTAGCAACAGGTCCAAAAATACGAGTTCCTTTTGGCTCTTTATTCTTCCTATCAACAATTACTACTGCATTCTCATCAAATCGAATATATGAACCATCTTTTCTACGCATTTCTTTTCTCTGTCTCACAACAACTGCATGCTGGACTTGTCCTTTTTTAATATTAGCATGTGGTGTAGCTTGTTTTACAGTAACTGTAATAATATCACCGATAATGCCGTATCGCTTTTTATATCCTCCAAGTACCCGAATACATTGGACCAATTTTGCTCCAGAGTTATCAGCTACTTTTAACATTGTTCGATGTTGAACCATACTATTTCTTTTTTTCTACTTTACTTTCAATTCTCCAGCGTTTGCCTTTTGATTGTGGGCGAGCTTCTTCTATAATAACTATATCGCCTTCTTTATAAGCATTCTCTGGATCGTGAGCTTTATACTTAGTACTCTTCGAAAACCGTACTTTATACTTTGGATGAATACTTGTACGATCAACTCTAACTACTGCCGTTTTGTCCATTTTGGTACTTACGACAACACCTTTCATTTTTCGTCTCTCGTTTTTCTTTTCCATATTACTTTTTTGATTCTTCTTTTACTTCTTTAACAACATCCTTACCGTGACGACGTTCATTCAGTACTGTAAGAAATTGTGAAATATCTGTTCTTAATTTACGTAAATCACGTACATTTTTTGATTCCTTATTTGCAACTCCAAAACGAACTTTAACTAACTTAGCACGCGCTTCTGAAAGTCGCTCATGAAGTTTTTTCGTTTCTAATTGTCGTACGTCCTTAATTTTCATATTACTTTTCTATAAATTTGCATTTAACCGGTAACTTGTATGCTGCGAGTTCCATAGCACGTCGTGCAATCTTTGGGTCAACTCCGCTCATCTCAAACATAACAGTTCCTGGCTTTACTACAGCTACATAATGATCAATAGCACCCTTTCCTTTACCCATAGGCATTTCGTTTCCCTTTGCTGTAATAGACTTGTCTGGGAAAATTCTAATCCAAATACGCCCGCCTCTAGCAACATATCGTGTCATAGCTCTACGAGCTGATTCGATTTGTCGTGATGAAATCCACGATGCTTGCATAGACTTTAAACCAAACTGGCCAAAACTGATATCAGTCATACGAGTAGCTTTGCCTTTAATCTTATCGGTTCTCCGCTGCTTTCTGTATTTTACTTTTTTCGGTGCTAACATATTATTTCTTTACTGCAGGTGCTTTCTTAATTGGCCTCTTATTTATTACAGGTTCTTCTTTCTTCTTTGTTTCTTCTGCAAAATATAAACCTTTATAAATCCATACTTTAATCCCAACCGCACCATACGTAGTTCTAGCAACTCCTCTTGAATAATCTATATTTGCTCTAAGCGTATGAAGTGGGAGAGTACCTTGCGTGATTTTTTCTGTACGTGCAATATCAGCACCATTCAATCGTCCAGCCATTGAAATCTTTACACCCTTAGCGCCTGCTTTACTAACTTTTTCAATATTCTGCTTCAAAACGCGTCTGAATGGAATACGTTTTTCAATATCTGCAATACATACCTGTAAAACTGCTCCTGCTGACAAATTTGGATTATCAACCTCTTGAATATTTACTTTAAGAATAGTTTTCTGATCCACATATTTCTTCTGTAATTCTTTCTTTAGATCATCAATGCCAGTACCACCACGACCGATAATTAATCCAGGCTTTGCAGCAGTAATAGTTACTACAATCTCACCGCGTGACCGTTCAATCTCAATCATATCAAGACCAGCTTCACGTAACTTGTTTTTCAAAAATTTACGCATAGTAACATCCTGACGTAACAATCGTGCATAGTCATTATCACTAAACCATCGTGAGCGCCACTTAGTGCTCATTCCGAGTCGCATTACTATTGGATTTACTTTTCTTCCCATATTATCCTGTCTTGGTTGGTAAGTGCTTAGCTGCTTTTTTTTCAGATCGTTTAGGTTGTGAACCACCTTTATCTGCTACATGCTTTGCGTCTGAAACCTGACCCTTAATGTCGGATTTAGTCGCAACCTTTACATCTTCTATCTTTTCCTTCTTTTCAGCATCTTTCTTCTTAGGTTTTTTCTTATCAAGAGTAACTCCAGGTTTTAAAGTCAAAACCAATCGTACATGACTTGCCTTCTTTTTAAAAGGGTGTGCTGCGCCATGTGCGGCTGGTTTCCACCGCTTTAATGCAAACGCTTCGTTTACAAGAACATTTTTTACTATCAATTTATCAGATGAAATCTCTTTATTATGTAGGGCATTTGCTGCTGCTGATTTAAGTAGCTTTGCAACCATAGGAGCTGAACCTTTAAGAGAAAACTTTAATTGCGCAATAGCTGCGTCAACTTCCATTCCTTTAATCAAATCAGTAACCAACCTCATCTTTTTAGGTGAGACTCGTACGTGTCTTAATTGTGCTACTACTTCTACCATATATTATTTTGCTTTTGATTGTGCTTTAGCCATTTTACCACCATGTGTAACAAACTTTCTAGTTGGTGCAAATTCTCCCAATTTATGACCAACCATGTTTTCAACTACGAATACATCGATATGGTTTCTTCCATTGTGTACACCAAATGTGTATCCAACCATTTCAGGAACAATTGTGCAATTACGTGACCAGGTTTTAATTACTTGCTTACTTTCTGGTTTAGCTTTTGCAATCTTCTTTAAAAGCCTATCATCAACGTATGGTCCTTTTTTCAAACTACGTGCCATATTATTTCTTTCGTCCTTTTCGACGTTTAATAATTAGCTTATCTGATGCTTTCTTTAATTTTCTAGTCTTAACTCCCATAGCAATCTTACCTTTGTATGTTTTAGGGTGTTTCAATCCAATAGGAGCCTTACCTTCACCACCGCCATGAGGATGATCGACTGGATTCATAGCTTTACCACGAACAGTTGGTCTAATTCCTCTATGTCTCATACGACCAGCTTTACCCCATCTAATATTTCTAAACTCAGGATTAGAAACCATACCAATCGATGCCATACATTCTTCCAGAACCATTCTAATCTCACCTGAGGGTAATTTCAAAAGTGCTTTACCATCATCAATCGAACTTAATATTGCATAATTTCCTGCTGAGCGACAAATCTGTCCTCCACGTCCTGGTGTTATCTCAACATTATATACTTCGGTACCAGTTGGAATATTTTTCAATGTTGATCTATTCCCAAATTTAACTTCAACTGATTTTTCTGATGACATAACCATATCATCTTCTTTCAAGTGTTGTGGTGCTAACATGTACCTTTTCTCACCATCTTTATAAAAAAGTAATGCAACACGTGCGTTTCTGTTTGGATCATACTCGATAGAAGCTACACGCGCTGGAATATCGAACTTATCACGTTTAAAATCTACAATTCTTATATGTCGCTTTGCGCCACCACCTTTATGACGAACTGTTAATCTACCTTGTGAATTTCTACCAGCTCTACGTTTTTTAATAACACGAAGTTTCTTTGGCGGTTTGTTTTTTGACAACGTAGGATCCTTCACGATGCTAGTGCGTCGTAATCCTGGATTTATTGGTTTGTAAATCTTAATTGCCATATTTAAACACCTTCGTAAATTGGTAATTCAACGCCCTTTGGCATTTGAACTATTGCTTTCTTATAATCTTTTGTTGTTCCACTTATTTTACCTCGTCGGACTTTCTTTCCTCGTACATTAATAATCTTCACTGCAACTGGCTCAACATTATACACTTCTTTAATAGCTCTCTTAATTTCTACTTTGTTTGTCCTCTTACTTACCATAAATACATACTGTTGTGAACTATTCAGAAGTGCAGACTTTTCAGAAATAATTGGTTTCAATAATGCTTTGTGTGCATACTTAGATTCGGCTGGTCCTTTCTTTGCAGTTTCTTTCTTTACTGTTTTTCCTTCTTTCTTTTTTGTAATTTCCTTTTTAACAGGTTTTTCCTTCTTAACTGGAGCAGGCTTTGCAGTTTTTGGCTTTGGTACTTCTTTTTTCTCAACAACAGAATCTGCAGGTTTTGGAACCTTCTTATCTTCCTGATTTTTTTTAAATTTATCAAACAAACTCATATTATGCGTATTTCTTTTGTATAGTTTCTATTGATGCTTTCGGTACTATAATAAACTCACTCTTTAAAAGGTCTAATACGTTAAGGCTACCGACGCCAAGACTTACAACCTTTGGCAAATTTTGCGCTGCGCGCATTACAATACTGTCTTTAGGAGTTGTTAGCAATAAGGTTTTCTTTGCCTTGCTTGGTAACTTCTTTAACGATATAGCAAGCTGCTTGGTTTTTGATTCTGACATTCCCCATTCATCAACAATAATTAGACGTTCATTCTTAACTTTATCGCTCAACACCATTTTTAATGCTTGCTTGCGAACTTTTTTATTAACTCGTTTTGTAAAATTGCGAGCACTTGTAGGACCAAAAGTAATTCCACCACCCTTCCATAAAGGAGATCGAATAGACCCAGCACGAGCACGGCCTGTTCCTTTTTGCTTCCATGGCTTTTTACCACCACCACGCACATCACTTCTTCCTTTTGTATGTGCAATCACTGACCTACCAGCTGCTTCTAGTGAAACGATTACTTGATGAACTACTGAATCTTTAAACTCAACGCCAAACATTTCAGCACTTAAATCTTGTGTGCCTACTTTTTCACCTTTCATATTATATACTGGCGCTTGCAGTTTGCTCATATTATTTTTCTTCTTTTACAGGTTCTTCTTTAGATTCTTTTTTCTCTTCTTTTTTTGGTTCTTCTTTAACCTCAGCCTTAGGTTCTTCCTTTTTCTCAATAACCGGTGAATCAGATTTTACTTCAGGCTTCTTTTCTTCAACAATTTCTTTTTTTGGTTCCGATTTTTCTTCTTTCTTTGCTGTATCTGTAAAAACCATATCTCCCTTTGCAACAATTTGTAACAGTCCATTCCTTCCCCCAGGAACAGCACCTCTGATATACAATAAATTATGATCAGGATCTACATCAACAATTTCTAAATTAGGGGTTGTAACTTGATCATTACCCATTCTTCCTGGCATTCGTACACCTTTAAATACTTTTTGCGGACCAGTCGAACCAATACTACCAGGCATCCTAAGTTGATCTTTGTGACCATGAGATGCTGGCGAACCGTGGAATCCATGACGTTTTACTACACCTTGAAATCCTTTACCTTTTGAAGTTCCGGTTACAGCAACTCTATCTCCTGGCTTAAAGCTTTCAACAGTACAAACTTGGCCTCTTTTAACATCAAACTCTCCACGAAACTCTCGAAGATATCTGAAGTTTATTAAACCTTTTAAATGACCTAGGATAGACTGATTATTCTTCTTTCTTCGTTCTGAAAAACCAATTTGAATTGCCTGATATCCTTCTTTCTTATCTTTGATTTGTGTAACTGTACAAGGACCTGCCTCAACAACAGTAACAGGCGCTACACCTTTTTCAGTGTATCGCTGTGTCATTTCTAGTTTTTTTCCTAATATTACTTTCATATCCTTTTAACGGTTAAAACCGTAATTCTATTCTTAAGCAGTTTGCTTAAGTGCAAAATCACGGCTTCACATCCTCTATCCGAACAGAATGTCCGAACTTTATACTCTTTAATGTATTATGACGCGTTGCGTTGATTTTCTCCGTGACTTATCTTATCGTATAACCACTTCGCTGCTATATAAATCTAGCGGCGGTTAGTCTATATCGACAGGACAAATCGTTTACTACATTTTTATTTCTATATCGACTCCAGCTGGCAAATTAAGATTTGTTAATGCATCAATGGTTTTTGCTGCAGGCTCGATTATATCTATCAATCTTTTATGTACTCGCATTTCGAATTGATCTCGTGAGTTCTTATGAACAAACGTTGATCGTAATACTGTGTATTTTGATTTTTCTGTTGGTAATGGCACTGGACCAACAACCTTTGCACCACTTCGCAGTGCGGTTTCGATTATTGTTTGTACCGACTGATCAATGATCTTGTGATCATACGCTTTCACCTTAATCCTAATTCGTTGTAATTCAGGTGTATCGGTTTTTGGTTTGTCTGCCATTTTATTTACTTTAAATCCCTGCCCCCATTCGGGGGCAGGGTTTAATGATTTATTTAGTGATCTTTGTTACTACTCCTGATGCTACTGTCTTACCACCTTCTCGAATAGCAAATCGCATCTTTTCTTCCAATGCAACTGGGGTAATAAGCTTAACTCCGAGAGTAACTGTATCTCCAGGCATAACCATCTCGGTTCCTTCTGGAAGCATTACATCTCCAGTAACGTCAGTAGTTCGAATGTAAAACTGTGGTTTATATCCTTTAAAGAATGGAGTATGACGTCCGCCTTCTTCTTTACTTAGAACATAAACTTCACAATCAAACTCAGTATGCGGTGTGATTGTTCCTGGTTTTGCAAGAACTTGACCACGCTCTACTTCATCTTTCTTTGTTCCACGAAGCAGAATACCAGCATTATCACCAGCGCGTCCTTCATCAAGCTGTTTATTAAACATCTCGATTCCAGTAACGATAGTCTTTTGGGTATCTCTAATACCAACAATTTCAACTTCATCGTTAAGTTTTAATATTCCTCTATCGATACGTCCAGTAACAACTGTTCCTCTGCCCTCGATTGAGAAAATATCTTCAATAGGCATTAAGAATGGTTTATCAGTATCACGTTTTGGTTCAGGAATAAATTCATCAACCTTCTGCATTAACTCTAGGATTGGCTTTCCAGCTTCACCTTGTGGATCTTCAAGAGCTTTTAATGCAGAACCACGAATAATAGGTGTTTCATCACCAGGGAATTCGTATTTCTTTAGAAGGTCTCGTACTTCTTCTTCAACCAAGTCAACAAGTTCTGGATCGCTTACTTGATCTACTTTGTTTAAGAATACCACGATATGAGGTACACCCACCTGACGTGCAAGCAAAATATGCTCTCGAGTCTGGGGCATAGGACCATCAGTAGCACTGACTACTAAAATAGCGCCGTCCATCTGGGCAGCACCAGTAATCATATTTTTTACATAATCCGCGTGACCTGGGCAGTCAACGTGAGCATAGTGACGTTTTTCAGTCTCATACTCAACGTGAGCTGTCGCGATCGTAATACCGCGCTCTTTTTCTTCAGGCGCTGCATCAATTTGATCAACGCTCTTATCTTGCGCAGTATTTCCTGCACCAGAAAGAACCTTTAAAATTGCTGCCGTCAAGGTAGTTTTACCATGGTCAACGTGTCCAATAGTACCAACATTGACGTGCGACTTTGATCTGTCAAAGGCTTCAGCCATAGTATTGTTTTTCCTTATGCAACAGCGCTTCTATTACAAGAGCGCTTTTGTAATCCAGTTGCTATGATTAATTAAATTTATTATTGAATATTATGCCTAATTTTCGTCAAAAGTTCGGAAAATTAAGCAACAGGATTATACCACAGAATAATTTTTTTGCAAGGGTGAAACAAAAATCCAGTATATTTGCTGGAATTTCGCTTGTCTTAGCAAAAAAATGCTATGCAAGTGGTTCAAGATGATATTCCTCTGATTCATCCTCTTCTACTATTGGAAGCTCTGGGGTGTTGGGTGCGTGATAGGATACCTGGTTCTCCACATCTCGAACTGGAGTTACGTGGTGTAATTTAGGGATTTTAGCTGCTATTTCAGTAGGTTCTTGTATTCTAAACTGTGATAATTCGTAATCAGTGACATCGCCCCGCTTTGTTTCGCGCCATTCAGCTATCTGCTGATTGATACGATCGAGCATCTCTTGCTCGTTTAATTGGGATAAATCCTGCTTTTTTGCTGCTGATTTTAACAAGGTACGATAGGAGCCTAGGTCCATAACAACATATGGATCTGCTCCCTCCGGTAAAATTATGCATCTATCGCCAGTTTCCTGAACCAGCTTCAGGACCTCCTGCATGCGATCTATACCCGGCATTATTCTTATTATTTTTTCTTTCCTTCAATTATTTCTTCAGCTATATTCTTAGGAACCGCCGCATAGTGCGATAATTCCATACTATAACTAGCTCTTCCTTGGGTCATTCCCCGAAGGCTTGTAGCATACCCGAAAAGTTCGGATAAGGGAATCGTTCCATGCACCACCTTCATTCCTACTCGATCAGTCATATCATTAACCTGTCCACGCTTCGAATTCACGTCACCAACCACATCGCCCATATATTGTTCAGGGGTTATAACCTCTACTGTCATAATCGGTTCAAGAATAACTGGTTTTGCTAGTTTAAATGCTTCACGGAATGCCATAGAGCCTGCAATCTTAAATGCTGCTTCCGAAGAATCAACATCATGGTAAGAACCATCATACACCTCGGCACTCACATCAAGAATAGGATATCCTGCGAGAACACCAGAATCCAACGCTTCCTTAACACCCTTCTGGATAGGTCCGATAAATTCTTTTGGAATTGAACCACCTTTAACTGAATCAATAAATTCAAAGCCCTTACCAGCTTCAAGCGGTTTTATTCGCAACCAGCAGTGACCATACTGTCCTCTACCACCAGATTGTTTAATATATTTACCTTCAGCTTCTGCTTCTCCGGTAATTGTTTCTTTATATGCAACCTGTGGGGCGCCAACATTTGCTTCAACTTTAAATTCACGTTTCATACGATCAACAATAATCTCCAAGTGTAATTCTCCCATTCCTGCAATAATAGTCTGCAATGTTTCTTCATCAGAGCGCACCTGGAAGGTAGGATCTTCTTCTGAAAGCTTTGATAAAGCAATTCCCATCTTTTCCTGATCTTGTTTGGTCTTAGGCTCAATTGCGACCCTAATAACTGGATCTGGAAAAGAAATTGATTCTAGCAATATTCGATTACTCTCATCACATAGCGTATGACCAGTAAAGCTCTCTTTTAATCCAACTACTGCGATAATATCTCCTGCATACGCAGTACTTATCTCTTCTCTGTGATTTGCGTGCATTAATAAAATTCTAGAAATACGTTCTTTCTTATTTTTAGTACTATTATATATATACGAACCTGCATCAACCGTACCTGAATATACTCGAACAAATGTTAATCTTCCTACATACGGATCAGTTGCAACCTTAAATGCTAATGCTGAAAATGGTTCATCATCAGAAGGCTTTCGAACTATCTCTACAGATTCATCATCAACATCATGACCAACCATAGGTGGTACATCAATTGGTGATGGTAGATATTCAGTAACAGCATCTAGCATCTGTTGAACACCTTTATTCTTAAGAGCGGATCCTACCATAATAGGAATAATCTGATTCGCAATAACTCCTTTTCGTAAGGCTTTCTTAAGGTCTAGCTCGGGAATTTCTTTTCCTTCTAAGTACAATTCAGCAAGAGTATCATCCAGGCCTGCAATTGCTTCAATTAACCTGTCTCGGTATTCAGTGACTTTTTCTTTCATATCCTCAGGAATCTCACGTTCTTCATACTCTTTACCTAAGTCGTCCAAGAAGAAAATTGCTTTCTGAGTAAATAAGTCTATAACACCCTTAAACTCTTCGGCAGAGCCAATAGGCAGCTGAATAGGGTATGCAATCTTTGTTAATCGGTCTTCAATTGTTTTAATATCAAAATAGAAGTCAGCACCTGTTCTATCCATTTTATTTATAAATGCGATTCTAGGCACTTGATACTTATCTGCCTGCCTCCATACAGTTTCTGACTGTGGTTCAACTCCTGCAACACCATCGAAAATAACAACACCACCATCTAATACACGTAAAGATCGTTCTACTTCTGCGGTAAAGTCTACGTGACCTGGAGTATCAATGATATTAATACGACATTGCTCTCCCCCGAGCCATTCTGGCATATCCCAGAAACAAGTGGTTGCTGCTGATGTAATAGTAATTCCACGCTCCTGCTCTTGTTCCATCCAATCCATTTCTGCTTCACCTTCGTGAACTTCACCGATTTTATGCTTTTTTCCTGTATAAAAAAGAACCCGTTCGGTAACGGTTGTTTTTCCGGCGTCAATGTGAGCAATGATGCCGATGTTTCTAGTTCGTTCTAGAGGATATTCTCGTGACATGTTATTTTATCCAAAATGAGCAAACGCTTTGTTAGCTTCAGCCATTCTTTGTACATCTTCTCTCTTTTTCATAGCATCACCTTCATTATTTGCAGCCGACATAAGTTCTTCAGCTAATCTAAAGGCCATTTTCTTGCCCTTTTTTGATCGTGCAGCTTCTAGAAGCCAACGATGTGCAAGGACTAACTTACGATCTCCTATAACAACTACAGGTACTTGGTAGTTCGCACCACCAACTCGACGTCCTTTAACCTCGAGTGAAGGTTGAATATTAGTAATAGCTTTATCGTAAATAGTAATAGGATCTTGCTTGGTTTTTTCAGAAATATGTTCAAAAGCTTCATACACAATACTTTGTGCTGTACTTTTCTTCCCCTGCTCCATGATTTTATTAATCAATTTAGCAATATCGGTTCTGCCGAACTTAGGGTCAGCTTTAATCTTTCGCTTTGGTGCTTGTTTGCCTCTCATATATTATTTCTTTACCTTTACCTTCTTAGCTCCATACAGACTGCGACTCTGCTTTCTGTCTGCTACGCCCTGTGTGTCATAAACACCACGTACTATATGGTAACGAACACCTGGCAAATCCTTAACTCTTCCGCCTCTCAGCATAACAATAGAGTGTTCTTGTAAATTATGCCCCTCGCCAGGGATATATGCTGTAACTTCAGTACCATTTGATAATCTAACACGAGCAATCTTACGAAGTGCTGAGTTAGGCTTTTTTGGCGTAGAGGTTGTGACTTTTACACATACTCCACGTTTAAATGGACTTCCCTTTGGCAAGTCTCGTCTTTTTCTCTTTAAGGTGTTTAACGTTGACTGCAAAGCCGGTGTTTTTGACTTAGTTTTCTGCAGTTTTCGTGCACCTTTCAATATCTGGTTTGATGTAGGCATAGTAATTTAGCAAAATAAAATCTGATAACTTTCGCTACCAGGAACAGCCATTTTCCATGGTATGGATAATTTCGTGACGCAAGAATATCATGATATGCCCTCATGGTCAAGTATAGCGACATGAATTTCAGCTAAGGAAGCATGTTGAATAAAACCGACAGAACTCCCCTAAAAATCCAGCTAAAAATTCCAATATCTGTAACAATATCGATTATTATCAATCCAAACAGAATCATAGGTCCATTCTTAGCTAACCACATCTTTACTCGCTCGTATTTAGGAGGTAATAGAGTAAATACTATTTGTGAGCCATCTAAAGGAGGAATTGGCAATAAGTTAAACAACATCAGCATAACATTTACCAAAAATAGATATGTTAAGAATAGAATCAACAGGTTATTTGGCGGCAGTGAATTACCTATTGCTATAAGGATTCCAATGCTAACAATCGCGCCTATTAAATTAGATAAGGGTCCAAACAGAGCAACAATAAGCGGTCCGTACTTCTGATTCTTTAAGTTATATGGATTATATGGAGTTGGTCTTCCCCATCCAAAACCAGCCAGCAAAAGCATTATGGATCCCATTGGATCCAAGTGTGACATAGGATTCAGTGTTAGCCTTCCTTCATTTTTTGCAGTCATATCACCCTGTATATACCCAGCCAGGGCATGAGAAAACTCGTGAATGGTTATTCCAATAACAATTGCTAGAACGAAAGCAAATGCAGCAGCTGGACCAATTTGTAGAAGACTAAATATCATATGATTGACAATTGAGTATATATTACTTATAATCTGTCATGTTAATCTATCATTTTTTAAGCTAACTATCAATCATTATGGCTAAAGTTTGCACATACTGTGGACGATCACCGAAATCAGGACAAACTAGAAGCAAATCAAATATTGCTACAAAACGAACTATGAATCTAAATTTACAGAAACGTTCGATTGATGGTAAGCAACAAACGATTTGCACTTCCTGTATAAAGACCCACAAGAAAAAGTCCAAATAACTTAAAACACCCCGACTCACGTCGGGGTGTTTTTTTAATGTTACTTTTTCCTCTTCTTTTGAGGTTCAAAGTTCGCGGTGTGAAAACGTGCCGTATACATAACTATAGGATACAAGAGGATAAACCAAAACATAGACAATACGTAACTCTCTCCAATAATCTTAATATTACTTACATCATTAAGTACCCAGAGAATTAGCACCAACATAACAAAAGGAACTTCGGAGTAAAATACACGCATCATCATAGCAGTATGTGATTTTACTTTTTGTAACCAGACATTTGAAATATTCATCCAGAAAATTATTCCCATGAACGTAACAACTCCTAAATAGAAAATTCCAAAAAATGGCATTCCAGAATTTAGCTTTTCCTGCACTAGTACCAACAGTACATATCCTTCAAACACAATAACAAACAAAAACACATTTACAAAAAAGAGTTTTATGCTGTCCATTAATATTCTATACATCGACATACTGTTATGACTTAAGAATTAGTTTCTGATTCATTGATAAGGTTGTAAACCATGTAAAAATAGAAATCATTACTGCTGTTAAAATAATCGCATTCAAAGATTCAGCCTGTATACCAACATTAAGCGTATCCATCAAATATAATACAAAGCTGTTAGCAAGAAGCGAAAATGCAACTAGTGTAAATATTGACTGCGAAAACGTAAACATGTTTATAAGGTACGGAATACTAGCATTCAGTAAGCCTATAATTACTGACGACATGAACGATTCATATAAAGAGGTTACATATACTCCTTGAGCAACATAGATAATAACTAGCGTTATTATACTTATTACTGCCCACCTCCCTAGGAATGACATGTTCATATAAGTAGTATATCAAAAAAACGACTCGCAAGTAAGTCGTTAAAGGTTCCGAAGACTGGGTCAAGGATCGCTCCTTCTTATGCGTGTAATCACCCTCGAAGGCTGTCTCAGGACCAAGTCTTCTACCATACAGCCCCGTTCATGAGATATAAACTTGCCCCTGAAAAACAGGTGGGTTCCCGCAATTACATACCACGGCACGTAACAATATAGGGATCCCTAATAGACAAGGTTGTAGAACGAGTTTATATCAATTGAATAGGACTGACTTAATTATACGACCCGTATTTCTGGGTGTCAAACACAATTAAAAAAAGCGCGTGATGTTAGCGCTTTTTCTAAAATTAGGATTATTCTGACAGTGTGTACTTCGTATATCCGGGGGTAAAACTATGAAGTTCATAGTCATTAAACCATACGCTCAATTCAATTTCAGCTTCTTCTGGATTTGCTGATGCATGCACAATATTAAATACCCCTATCTTCTTTTTGTCTGCATACTGGAATGATGTGTGTGCATAATCTCCTCGAATAGTACCCGGTAGCGCCTTCTTTGGCTCAGTTTCCCCAACCATCTTACGTACAACCTCGACAGCTTCTATTCCTTCGATTGCTATTGCAACAATAGGCCCAGAAGTAATCATATCGATCATCAAATCACGAACATGTTGCCCGCGACGTTCTGCAAGATCTTCTGTGTAATGCTTCATTGCAGTATCTTTGTCTGACCACACCAATTTTAAACCAGCTAATTTTAAGCCAGTTCGTTCAAAACGTGTGATAATTTCCCCCACAAGTCCTCGATCAATAGCATCAGGTTTAAGTAATACTAATGACCGCTCTAATTCTTCGTTATGCTTTTTCTTCGACATAATCTATTTTTTTAGATGTCCTTTAACTTTTTCAACCACCTCAGCAGGTGTGTTGTTTGCTTTTATTAAATATCCAACAGCACCTAATTCCTTTCCTCTTGTGACGTCTTCGTCTTGTCCAAGGTTCGTTAACAGAATAACTGGAGTATCTTTTGAATTAGATTGCTCACGTAACTTTTTCAGAACAGCAAAACCATCAATTTTCGGCATAATAATATCAAGCAATATCATGTCGAATTTATTATTCTTTGCAATCTCTAGCCCTTCAGAACCGTCATTCGCAACCGTTATATCGTAACCTTCGTTCTCGAATTTAACCTTATACATTGCGCTGAGCATCTGCTCATCCTCTATAATTAAAACTTTTGCTTTTTCTGGCATATCTTTTTGTTAGCTAATAACGTAGTTATTCTACCGCAAAATAGGGTCTATAGCAATATAATTTACGCGCCCGAGCTTATGCCTATGGTATACTATTAGCATGACGAATAATAAGAAACCGCCCAAAATACTTACTGATTCAGGTTTAAATATGTTTGTCGATGTTGTTAAGCTGAGAAAACTAGATATGTGGGATCCTCTAGAGTCGACCTGCA
>JGI24913J38484_100228_pt1 | contig 24862 bp, 25 predicted proteins | sample LinPfosmplate1_FD_38484 | JGI IMG/M metagenome (IMG submission 38484)
TGCAGGTCGACTCTAGAGGATCCCACCCATGTTTTGAGAATGCATGGCGCACATCAGCCACAGTGCGGTTACGATTATCGGTTAAAGTGTCAACCATAATAGCGGTACCACCAAGTCCGTAACCTTCATAACGCACTTCGTCATAATTTTCACCATCCAGATCACCAGAACCACGTTTGACCGCACTTTCGATCGTGTCACGCTTCATGTTGGCAGCCAGAGCTTTATCGATTACCATGCGTAGAGAAGGGTTGTTTTCAATAACGCCGCCACCCACTTTAGCAGCAATCACAATTTCTTTAATTAATTTGGTGAATATCTTACCACGCTTAGCATCTTGAGCGCCTTTTCGGTGTTGAATGTTATGCCATTTAGAATGTCCTGCCATGTTCGATGTCTCCGAGAATACGAGTAATTAAGATTTTACCTTTTATGCAGTAAAGTCGAGTAATTTTTGAATAGATTCCTTTGCTTTTTTGGCAACGGTTAAGTCGATTAATATTTCATTTTTTTTAGTTTTTATGACATCTAAGCAGTTATCTAAAGTGTTCATTGCCATCCACTCACAATGTGCACAAGATTCACAGTCTGCGCCTTCACCCATAGTGGGCGCTTCAAGTAGTTTTTTGTGTGGTGCCACTTCATGCATTTTATGAAAAATACCATTGTCAGTAGCAATGATAAAAGTAGATTCGTTTCTATCTTTTACGGCATTAATGAGTGCGGTAGTTGAGCCAACCACATCGGCTAAATCTACCACAGATTGAGGGGATTCAGGGTGTACCAATACAGCTGCTTCAGGGTATTTGGCTTTTAAAGTTTGCAAAGCATCTGCTTTAAAGCGCTCATGTACCACGCAAGATCCTTGCCATAAAAGTATATCGGCATCCGTTTGAGTCTGCACATAGTGGCCTAAGTGTCTATCAGGCGCCCATAAGATTTTCTCTCCTTGATCGTGTAAATGCTTAACCACTTTAAGCGCACTCCCCGAAGTCACTACCCAGTCAGCACGCGCTTTAACTTGTGCTGAAGTGTTGGCATAAACCACTACTTTTCGATCTGGGTGCTGATCACAATATTTGGAAAATTCATCGATTGGACAGTCTTCATCTAAAGAGCAAGTAGCGCTTTCATCAAGCACCAAAACAGTCTTTTCAGGAGAAAGGATTTTTGCCGTCTCACCCATGAACTTAACACCTGCAACAATGATAGTGTCTGCATCGCAATTTTGTCCGAAGCGTGCCATCTCTAATGAGTCAGAAACAAGGCCTCCGCTTTCTTGTGCTAAATCTTGTAAATCACCACTGACGTAATAATGCGCAACCAGTACAGCGTTGCGAGCCCTAAGTTCGGCTTTTATTTGATCTTGAATTGACACGCTACTTGTTTATTGTTTAGTCTTTTTCTGGCAAGCTCACTTTAACACTAAGCTCTCTAAGTACTTTCCTTGGCACACTAGCAGGTGCATTGGTTAATAAACAAGCTGCAGTTTGGGTTTTAGGGAAGGCAATAACTTCACGAATTGAATCTGTACCAGTCATAATCATTACTAGACGATCAAGGCCAAATGCCATGCCACCATGAGGTGGGCAACCATATTCAAGGGCATCAAGCAGAAAGCCAAATTTATCTTTGGCTTCATCATCAGAAATACCCAGAAGCTTTAATACGGTTTGTTGCATTTCAACTTGATGAATACGAATCGATCCACCACCTACTTCACTACCGTTAATGACTAAGTCATAAGCACGAGAAAGCGCTGTATCAGCTGTACTTTCTAATGTTTTAGCATCGACACTTGGTGCGGTGAATGGATGATGAATTGCATTTAGAGAGCCATCACCATCAACATCAAACATTGGGAAATCAACTACCCATATAGGTGCCCATTGTTTATCAAATAGATCTAAATCCTTAGCTAATTGTTCACGCAAGTTACCCAAGGCCTCATTCACAATTTTGGTTTTATCTGCACCAAAGAAGATGATATCACCCGTTTGTGCGCCAGTCATCTCAATCACTTTGGCAGTTACATCATCACCTAAAAATTTTAAAATTGGTGAAGCAGGGCCGTCTTCATTCAGTTTGATATAAGCTAAGCCTTTGGCACCATAGATGCTTACGTATTTGGTGTATTTATCAATATTTTTACGACTAATGGTTGCACCACCTGGTACTCTGAGTGCGGCAACACGACTCTCAACATCGTTGGCAGGGCCTGAAAATACCTTAAAGTCAACACCTTGCATTAGCTCGTCCATATCAGTGATTTGCATAGAAATACGCATGTCAGGGCGATCAACACCATACAAACTCATAGCATCTGCGTAAGTAATGGTTGGAAATTCGGCGGGCAGGTCAACATCAATGACAGACTTAAACATGCCACGTGTCATTTCTTCCATCATTGCCATGATTTCATCTTCGTCCATGAACGAAGTTTCAACATCAAGCTGGGTAAATTCAGGCTGACGATCGGCACGTAAATCTTCATCTCTGAAACATTTAACGATTTGATAATAACGTTCAAAACCTGACATCATTAACAGCTGTTTGAACAATTGCGGTGATTGTGGTAGGGCAAAAAACTCACCTGGATGAGTGCGTGAAGGTACTAAATAATCACGCGCACCTTCAGGGGTGGCTTTGGTTAAAAATGGGGTTTCGATATCCAAGAAATCATTGTTATCCATGAATTCACGCATAAAGTGTGTAACCTTTGAACGCAAGCGCAAGCGCTGTTGCATTTCATCACGACGCAAATCTAAGTAGCGGTATTTAAGGCGAACCTCTTCGGAAGTATCGGTTGAATCAATTTGAAATGGAATAGGCTTAGAGGTATTAAGAATTTCAATCTCATCGGCCACAACTTCGATTTCACCGGTGGCTAATTTTGGGTTAATCAAGCCTTCACCGCGCGCAATAACTTTACCTGTAATTTTTAGTACAAATTCCGATCGAACACCTTCGGCAATCTCAAATGTTTTTTTATGTTCCGGATTAATAACTACTTGAGCAATGCCACGCTTATCGCGCATGTCTAAAAAAATAACGCCACCATGATCACGACGACGATTAACCCAACCGCATAATTCAACCGTTTGATCGATATTGTCTTTGTTTAATTCGCCACAATAATCTGTTCTCATAAATTCATCCTTTGTTAGGTTCCTTGATCAGGTGCAACCACACCTGTAGATATAACTAGTTTAAAAGCATCATCGACGCTCATTTTAAGTTCAATGACGTCTTTTTTAGGCATCATAATAAAAAATCCAGAGGTTGGGTTGGGCGTTGTTGGTACGTATAAATTGATAATTTTTTCGCCAATAATTTTTTCCACTTCACCGTGGTAGCTTCCTGTTTGAAAAGCAATGGTCCACATGCCTTTGCGAGGGTACTCAACCAATAATGCTTTTTTAAAACTTTCTCCGGATGGGCTCAAAACTGTGTCGGAGAGTTTTTTTAGAGCGTTGTAAATACCTCTAAATCCAGGGATTTTATTGAGTAATTTTTCCCACAGTTGTAATAATTTTCGCCCAATAAAATTATTAACCAATGCGCCAGTGACCAGCATGATTAATATAACCCAAATAATGCCTGATCCGGGAATGGTCTTGTCTAAATTGAATAAGGCTTCTGGTAGATACTGTGGAGGAACGATGTTGTTAACCAGCTCTAAAAAGAATGAGATAACCACAATGCTTAGGCCTAATGGAATCCAAAAAAGCAGTCCAGATATGAAGTAGTTTCTTAAGTTTTTCAAAGGGTATAAATGCAGAACAATAAAAACGTTATTTTAGCATAAGCGTATCACTCTCTTCTTCTCTAAGCGTTAGAATGTCACAACCATTTTCTGTAACCAAAATAGTGTGTTCCCATTGTGCTGAAAGTGAGCGATCTTTAGTAGTAACTGTCCAACCATCTACTTTAGAAGTGGCAACTTCATAGCTACCAATGTTGACCATAGGCTCAATGGTAAATGTCATGCCCGGCTCAAGAATTGGGCTAGAATCTGAATTTCCATCATTGTAATGCACAACTTGGGGCTCGGCGTGGAACTCTAAGCCAATACCGTGTCCGCAATAATCATGCACAACGGAGCAATTATTTTTATCGGCGTGCGCGCCAATAGCCTTACCGATTTCACCCAAACGAACGCCAGGCCCTACTTTATTAATGCCAATGTACATGCACTCTTGTGCAATTCTACAAATACGCTGAGCTTTAACACTGGCTTTACCAATGATGAACATTTTAGAAGTATCGCCATGGTAACCATCCTTGATAATGGTAATGTCTATGTTGACAATATCTCCCTTTTTGAGTATTTTATCTCCAGGAATCCCGTGACAAACCACGCTGTTAACACTGGTACAAATTGATTTTGGAAAACCATGATAATTCAGTGGCGCAGGAATGGAGTTTTGGACATTAACGATGTAATCATGACACAGATTGTCTAGCTCATTAGTGCTAATGCCTGCTTTAACATAAGGGTCTATCATGTCAAGAACGTCTGCTGCCAAACGACCGGCAACTCGCATTTTTTCTATTTCATCGGCAGATTTGATTGCAATGGCCATAAAAAACTACGATCTATTCATGGCTCGTTTTTCTAAGGCTTCAATTCGATCTTCTAGTGGTGGATGTGAAGACCACAGATGCATCAAACCTTTTTTAGGTTTTTCGCCAATACCAAAAGCAGCTAATTGTTCAGGTAGTGGCTCTGGTTCTCTTTGTGCTAGGCGTTTAAGTGCATTAATCATATTTTGATGACCCGCTAGATCAGCGCCACCCGTGTCGGCCACAAATTCACGTTTTCTCGAAAAATACATCACGATTACAGCCGCAAGAATGGAAAGGATAATTTGTGTAAAAATTACCGTTACAAAATAACCAATGCCATAACCACGATTATTTTTCAAAATAACGCGATCAACCACGTGACCAATAATGCGTGATAAAAATACCACAAACGTATTAACCACACCTTGAATCAAGGTTAGAGTTACCATATCACCATTCGCAACATGACTCATTTCATGGCCTACCACAGCTTCGATTTCACCTTGCGCCATGGAGTCTAGCAAGCCTTGAGAAACCGCCACTAAAGCTTTATTTTTGCTCATTCCTGTGGCAAAAGCATTCATCTGTGAGGATGGGAAAATAGCCACTTCTGGCATTTTTATACCGACAACTTTGGCCTGTTTTTCAACCGTTTTAATCAGCCATTTTTCCATGTTAGTGCTTGGATTGGTAATCACTATAGCACCCGTCATGCGCTTAGCCATCCATTTAGAAATAGCCAGTGAAATAAACGCACCACCAAAACCAATTACCCCTGAAAAGACGACCAATGCTTGCACGTTTAAATCAGAACCATTTTGTTGAAGTAAGCTGTCAACCCCCAATAGACTTAGAGTAATGCTTAAAACCACCATAATGGCAATGTTGGTCATTAAAAATAAAAAGATTCGTTTCATGTTCCTTCCTGCTTAATAATAATTGAGTACTAGATGTGGGTATTATCTTATAGATTCAACCTTATTGGGTTACAATGAGCGTGATGATTAGATATTTTTTGTTGCTGGTTTTGCTCTTATTCGGTTTTGTTGCTCAAAAATCCGATCAAAGTGTTGCAGTTCAAGAGGATAGTGTCGTTGTTCAGCAGAGCGATAAAGATGTAAAAAAACAATCTTATCCAGAAAAAGAAGAACCTGCTATTTGTGAAAACTTAACAGTAGCTGAATGTCTGACCATTATCATTCCTGCGATCTGGGATCGTGAAGTAGAGAAAGATTGCTCTTAGAGTTTGATTCTTTCGTCTTGGTTTAGTTTGATCTTTACAGTTTGCTTATCAATTGGGCAATTAAAAATAAGTTGAATGGCTTGTAGTTGTAAATCTTCTGGATGATTTTTTGCAGCATTACCGTACAATCTATCGCCAATAATAGGGTGGCTAAACTCACTCAAATGTTTTCTAATTTGGTGTTTTCTTCCAGTTTCTATTTTTACTTTAAGTAATGATTTGAATTTTTCAGACTCTAAAAGAGTGACATGACTAACGGCATTTTTGCCATCAATAGGCTTTTCAAGGGTAATTTTTTCTTTAGTGAATTTTCCTTCAACAATGGCTAGGTAAGTTTTATCAATATTTCTATCGGCAAACATTTTAGATAAATCACGAGCCATATTTTTAGTATGCGCTATCAGCATCAACCCGCTGGTGGCACGGTCAAGTCGATGCACTAAGAAAGTAGGGCGATCTAATTTTTTTTCAACCAATCGTGTGAGTGCACAATGATCCCCCCATTTAGACCCTTGAGAAAATACACCCGCAGGCTTAAACCAAACACTGTAGTCGTTTTTATCGAGCAATAATTGAGGTTGGGAAGCGACCGATGATAGGATTTTTTCGTTAAAGTAAACAAAAACCTTATCACCAATATTCAACGGTTTTTTAACACGCCGTAGGCGATTGATTTTTTTACCTCGTTTTAACCAAACACAACCTTTATCCATGGCTGATTTAAGTACTTGCTTTGACAGTGGCAATTGACTGGATATTGCATCGATAGCAATTTGAGATTCTTGCTCAATAATAATTATTTTTTCAATGATTTGAACCATCTTATTCATTTTATAGACTTGATAAAAAATAAAGCAACGACTTGTTAAATTTGCAATTCAAGTTTAGCTTGTGTATAGTGCTGAGCAACAGGGAGGAAAAACCCATAAGGCAATTGCGCTTTTACGGTTAACTATATTTATAAAATACCAACTAGTGAACGTTCGCTAGGCGTGGATTTATTTTTTTATTTTGGTGAGGAAGGCATATGTACAATCGTATTTATTTAGTAGCAATCCTAGGAATGGTTGCCATGTTATCTGCTTCTTTTGTAAACGCAGATATTTCAATTGGCACAAATAAATTTTTTGGAAACGATAAAAATTCTCAAGGATTTGTTTCTGCAACAGTAAAACCAAGCACCAATTCTAACAGTCTTGTTTTGGCTTTGGACAGTGGATTAAAGCAAAAGATTCGAGGCATGGATGATGCGAGTGTTAATATTGATTTAGGTTTAGATAATCTTAATTCTGATTCCACGAACAAGTTAGCTCCAAGCATCGAATATTCTTTATCCGTTAATTTTTAATAAAAATAAACAGAACATCAAGCCCAAATAATTTAAAAAATTATTTGGGCTTTTTACTGTTAAAAAATAAAATAAATAAAAACCCCTGATATAGTGGGGCGAGAAAGGGGGTTTGAAACTCATGTGCATGATGCTATACACCAGTAAACCCTAGTACTAAAGCATTTTTAAAATTCAACTTGGTGCATTTTGGTAGGATTTGGAGAGCATGTTGTCAAAATGTTGTCATCGATTTTTTTTAGACAATTAGGGTAAATAAATTAAACCCAGTAATCAAAGTAATAAACAACCCTAAAGACAAAAAAGGAATAAACGGAGTTTCGATTTCTTTTTTGACCATCAAGCCATAAACCGCAGGAATGAGTGCCAAGATGGCGGCGAGAAATATGGCGGAAATTCCTAAGTGGATCCCTAGTAAGCCACCAATAGCGCCAGCGATTGGTATATCTCCTTCGCCCAAAGCGCGTTGATTTTCAAGTTCTTTATTTTTGGTAATTTTTGCCTTGATAGTTTGGATATAAAAAGTCAAAATTAATTCTAATAAAACAAAGCCACCCATAAAAATTAAGGTGTTTTTCCAATCACCAACGCTCAAAGTGAGTAGCAACACAATAATTAACAAATAATCTGGCACTGCCTTGTATTTAAAATCAATGAATGAAAGTACAATCAGCGTGTAGAAAAGCACAATGGTAAGTATTAAGTCTAAGTCAAGCCATTGGTGATTGTATAAAAGCACAGTGACTACGCCAGTCGTTAGCTCGACAATTGGATAAATGATAGAAATTCGTTTAGAGCAATTCGAACATTTTCCTTTTAAAAACACATAAGAGATAACAGGAATGTTTTCATACCACTTAATTTTATGTTGGCAGTGGGGGCATTCTGATCCTATTGGGTTGAACAGCGAAATACCCAAAGGAATCCGATAGGTCAAAACATTTAAGAATGATCCAAAAATTAGTCCGATTGCAAAGGCTGCTAGTAGTTCCATTTGTGCCATTCTATCCTAATACCCACTCATTTAGTGCTACAATACAAATTCGTATAAATAGTAAGTCATCAATTTTTTGGGGAAGTCGATGTTTGAAATTATAGAACGATACGCCAATGAGTACAAATTCTCTGATATTCATCTTAAGGAAGATCAGCCACTAATCCTGCGTATTAACGGTGAGATGACCAAGCCAAGTGAGGATATCATATCCGCACAAGCGCTCAAAGAGTTTGCTGATAAAGCGCTCACAGAAGATCAAAAAACCCACCTTGAAGAAATCCGCGATGTTGACTTAGCCATTGAGGCGGGTGCTTATCGTTTTCGTGTTAATTTCTTTTACACCTCTGATGGTCTTTCAGCAGTTTTGCGTAAGATTGAAACTGAGATCCCCACCATGGAATCGCTTAAATTGCCATTCATTATGCAAGAGATGGCTGAAAAGCCTAACGGCCTTATCTTGGTTACTGGCCCAACGGGCTCGGGAAAGTCCACTTCTCTTGCTGCTATTATTGGTGAGATTAATGCCACCAGAAAAGGCCATATTCTTACCGTGGAAGATCCGATTGAATATATCCATCATTCCAAAGAATGCACAGTATCACAGCGCGAAGTCGGGCGTGATGCACATTCATTTGCCAGTGCACTGCGTGCATCATTGCGTGAAGACCCTGATGTGATATTGGTAGGTGAAATGCGTGATCGTGAAACTATTCAGCTTGCCCTTACTGCTGCAGAAACGGGGCATTTAGTCTTTGGTACACTACATACCTCGGGTGCACCCAATACTATTAACCGTATTATTGATGTATTCCCCGCTGAGCAACAAGGCCAAGTCCGAGCGCAATTATCACAGTCTTTGCAAATGGTGGTAACGCAACGCTTGTTTAAAACTACTGATGGCGAAGGCCGAGTAGCAGCTTTTGAGGTTATGGTGTGTAATCATGCAGTTAGGAACCTTATTCGTGAAGGTAAGATTTTCCAAATTGAATCCATTATGCAAACCGCACGCGGCGAGGGCATGGTAACAATGGATCACGCCATTGAACAATTAGTTGCAAATGGGCAAGTAACCCAAGAAGGTGTTGATGGTGCCCACTAAGGGTAATCGATTTTCCTTTACACTAATTGAATTATTAGTAGTTATTGCTGTACTGGGAATTTTGGCGGGAGTAGCAGGGCCTAATTTAAAAGGTTGGACTTGTCGTCAAGATGTCAAAAATGATTTTGCCGAGTTAAATGGTTTTTTATCCACGCTTCGATCAGAGGCTGTTAATCGTAATAGTACAGTTATGGCTGTTGTTGAAAGTGGTGAAACTGGCGCTCTAATTTCAGCCAGGATAGGTACACAAGGAGAAAGAAGTGCTTGTGGTGATGGCATTACAGGAGTGGGTATTATCGATACATTTACTACTGATATTGGCAAAAGCTCTTTAACAGATTCCACAATTAATACGTGCTTCCATGCGGATGGTAGTGCAACTACTGCAAGCTATACTATTACTCGTCAATGTGGTGGAGAGTTTGACAATGGTGGAAAAAAATATGAATATAAAAATAATATCTTTGGTGCAACAGGCTTTATTCAAGAGTTTAAAAGAGTGAAAATCTCTGAAAGCGCTAGTCTGCCATGGCAGGAAATGTAGGATTATTTAAATATGAACAATAAGTCAGCATTTACACTCGTTGAGGTACTGGTTTCAGTGGTTATTCTGGCCATTGGATTTGCGGGAGTGTATTCTCTAGTTGCTACTTCTAATCGAGTAATGAACGATTCTATTGATAAAGAAAAATCTAACTACCACGCCAGTGAAATTATTGAAACACTACACAGTGAAAAGAAAGACTTATCTACTGTTGCTAGCTTTTATGAAGGTAAAGATCTTGTTACTAGGTGTGATGATATGACACTAACAGCATCAACCGAAGATCATCTTAACCGATTAAAAAGTTGGTGCAAAAAAATGGGTGAAAGAACCACGGGTGATAGAAAAATTCGTGTTGTTAGAAAAACAATTGATGGAAAAGATGTTTATGTCGTGCTGATAAAACTAAGTGGTAAGCGTGATAAAAATACGGTCGTAATTAAGAGGGTGTTCAATGTTGCTGAATAGAAAAGCCTTTACTTTGGTTGAAATGCTAGTGGCACTTGCTGTTAGTTCAATCGTTATTATTGCTGCTTATGCCTCATACGATATGGTGAAAACTCAATATGAAAAGAACATTGGCATTGCTGATATGCATACCTCGGGTAGAGCTATTATGCAAATTATTGAGCGCGATATTCGTATGGCAGGGTATGAGCATCGAGACTCTTCAGGAAATAAGATTTTTTCTACCGGCATTACCAATCAACTAGTATTAAGTGAAAGTAATAACGTTTGTTGTGATGGTGTGAGTATTATTTATGATCATTCCACAGATGCAACAGGTGGAGTAGAGCGAAGAAGAATCACTTATTCAGTAAGAGAGTTTCCAGGCAAAGAGGGGGTTGATTACAAGCTTTTAGACAGTGATGTTACCCGTTATCGTCTTTATAAAAAGATAGATATATTGGGTAGAGATGGATTAATACTCGCAACAGAAGAAAGTGGTGCTGAACAACAAGTGTTGGCAGATTTTATTGAGGATCTTCAGTTGTTTAATATTGCTGTTTCTTTAAGTTTGTACACCGGACGTCAAGGTGGTAATTCTATTGGAATATTTGATATAAGCACAAGATCTAGTGTTGGATCAATAACTGATACTGGTAGGATTGATGCACTTGCTTTTGGCTCAGATGGTCTTTTGTACACCGGACGTCAAGGTGGTAATTCTATTGGAATATTTGATATAAGCACAAGATCTAGTGTTGGATCAATAACTGATACTGGCAGGATTGATGCACTTGCTTTTAAAAGTAAAACAACTGGCAAAGAATCACTGGTTAATATCAAGCTCACCTTAAGGTCAAAAAATAAGCATTATTCTGAAAATAAAACTTACACCAAAGAGGTGAATGAAGAGCACCATATTGGCAACTACAACTTTGAGTTTAATGACAAGTATAAACGCGATGTATTTTTCTCAACCGTCGCTGTTAGGAATATGCTTTTATGAAACACATAGCTCAAAATTCAACTCGAGAAGGCTTTGTTATTGTAATTACCCTGGTGTTGTTATTAGTGATGACCACCATGGGTATTGGGTTATTTTATGAAACAAAAAAAACAGCAAGCCAAGTAAGGTCGAACAACAACAACAGCGAAACACTTTATTCGGCAGAGTCTTGTATTGCTGAAGCTAAGCGCTGGTTGAACGCGGAAAAAGAAATTCGCACCCCTTGTGAGGGCTTTGCAGAAGGTTCAGTCTGCAAGGTTATTGGTGAAAAATATATGGGCGATTCTCCAATACGAATAGATAGTAGCGTGACGAGTGATAGTCGATTGAGTACCCATTATTATCGGTGTGAAGTTATTCGCTTAAGTACAGTTTCAACTGAGACTGAAGGCGGTAGTGTTAGTGGTAGTGGCTCAGGCGACGGAGAGGAGGGGTACGATGTTAGTGATGATGCTGGAACAGGAGTGATAATTTCTAACATTTCTTATTACAAGATTCGCTCAAAAGCATGCGTGACTAGTTCAGGTAGTTGCGACTCAGATAACCCAAATGTAACAATTGTTGAAGAAATAGTTAAAATCAATTAGAAAGGTAATGATTATGAAAAATCTAAAAATTTATCAAAATGTAGTTTTATTAGTGTCTTTGTTGTTAATTCCAATGCAAACTTATTCATATCATTACTATACAGCAACAAAGGGAGCTATTATTTATAACTCAACTGTTTCTGCGAATAGAACACTGGCTTTAGGTGTTAATAGGTATGGGCATTTAAATACCATTAGAGATGGATCTGGAGGTATTTCAGAAAATCCTTCTAGGATTTTATGGAATAAAGCCACTGGTCTTGCTTATAAGTGGCCATCATCCTCAACAGTTAGAAGTAAATGGGATGGTAATCTTTTGGCTGGAAAATGGCAAGATGCCACATCACCTGGCTGTTTGTGTGAGGGCTGGGGCGTAAGTGGCAATGGTAATGTTGGTAGGGCATCTGTTGATACTGGCGGTATTTATGGCCTAACGCTTGACTCATTTGAGCCTAGCATTGCTAACATTAAATCAGTAACTAAAATGGGCCCGACTAGTTCTCGGTGGTCTAGAACACCTGTGAAAGATAGTGAAATATTGCAAATTACTCATGATTATGGTCCTGCTCCAGAAGCGCAACATACGCTTTTTCAAGGGTTAGTTACCATTAGCAATATCTCAGATAAAAAAGTAACCAATGTTCGTTATAGAAGAACCATGGACTGGGATATTCCTAATAGAGAGTTTCGTGAATATGTAAGTCACGGTGGTGTAGTGGAGTCTATGGCAGCTTCAAAGCTTCCAAAATTAATCCAGTCATGCGACAATGGTTTTGAAGTACCGGATCCTTTAGGAGGCTGCCGTCCCATGGATCGTAGAACGGCAAATAGTAATTTTGATCATTCTGGACCTAGAGATCATGGATCTTCTTTTACTTTTCAGTTTCCTGATTTGAGATGCGGTGAATCTGTTTCATTTATGATGTATTACGGCGTGGCTAATACAAGAGTAAAAGCATTAGAGGCTATTAAAGCTGTTGGTGCTGAAGTATATTCACTAGGCGAAGGGGCGTACCAAAAAGATGCAGTTACTTTTATTTTTGCGTTTAAAGGAGTTAGTGGAGTTAGTTTAGCGACAGACTTACCACCAAAGGCTGCAACTCTACCAAGCTTGGATAGAGTGCAGGTAACGGGAAAAATTTTGGCTTATAAGGATAGGTTGTATAACACAACTTTTGAATACAGAAAAAATCAGCAGTGGAAAGGGCATTTGTATAGAAGAGATTTAATTATTGATGGCGATAAAAAAGGCGATATATCAATATCTGGCGCTATTGATGCAGGAGTTTTATTGAATCTGAAAAAATCAGCCAAAAGAAATATTTGGACAGCAACCAATGGTTCATTGTCTTCATCAGGGAATAATAATAACTTCATTACGAGTAATAGAAGCGTATTAAAGGATGCTTTTTATAGAAATAGCTTTAGAACAGTTGACGATGGAGAGGTTGATGATTTAATTAATTTTATAAGAGGTTATGATTCTTACGATGAAAATGGCGGAGGCGACTTTACTGATGAGAGAGACTGGAAGTTAGCTGATATTTATCATGCAAATTTAGTACTTTCTATACCGCCCAATAATTCTGACACAAGTACTTCTGAAAAATCTAGGGCGTATTATAAAAAAACTAGAACTAAGCCGTATTCTGATTTTATTACTGCTAATGCAAGCAGAAAAGAAGTAATTTATGCAGGTGCTAATGATGGCATGTTGCACGCTTTTGATGCTGAGTCTTTAGAAGAGTTGTGGGCCTTTGTACCGCCACCAGTACTAGACAAATTGCGCCTAATACACAACACCAAAGGTAGTGATGGAGTCAAAGGTAAGAGTAATTCAATTTACCTTGTGGATGGAACCCCTACTATTAAAGATATTTACTACAAAGGGGCTGATGGGGAATATAAATGGAGGACTGTTTTGATGGCAGGCCTTGGTTATGGTGGAAAGGGCTATTATGCTATTGATATTACAGATCCTAACAATCCGTCACACTTGTTTTCATTTTTACACGATAGTTCAAAAAGAGTGGTTGATTACTGGGCAGCTGATGGAACATTAACGACTTATGATTATATTAAAGAAATCGTACCAGATGGTCTTAATTATTCCAAACTGAGCGAGGCTTGGACGCGACCATTTATTACGTTAATGCCTTATAAAGATGAGCTTAAGTGGGTGGCGGTTTTAGGGGGTGGTTATGCAGGAGCTGATGAAGAGTCTGCTAGCTATGCTCGATATGTGTACATCATTGATCTTGAATTGGACACTTCCTTGTCGAATAAGCAAGGGGTGGTACTTAAGTCGATTGAACTAGCTAGCTCTTCTGAAAGCGATGTGGCCAATGGTGTTGTTGCTGCAATTTCAGCCATTAGTGCAGACAGCGCTAGTAGTGCAGATTATTACGGAATTTTGGCTTACCTGTCTGACTTACAAGGCAAAACATGGAAGCTTGATCTTGCACATTCTGATAAAAATCCAGATATAGATAAGGTTGATTCGGATATATTTATTGCTGAAAATCATCTTGATGCGCAAGCTACACTGGCAAATGATCGGTTGATGTATCACAAATTAACCAATAGTTTTATTGATGGTACGCCGTACCACTATACCGGTACTGGGGACATTATTAGATTGCAGAGAACGGATGATACGATCGACAACAGAGTATTTGGCATTAGAGATACAGATTTTCCTAAACATGAAAATACTGATGGCACTATTTCTTATACAATTTCTTCATTAGAGGATGGATTTACTGGTAGTTGCCCTGGAGAAGATAAAAAAGGCTGGTATCAGGACCTATCTAAAATTCTTCCTTCTGATAGAAAGTGGTCTAAAGTGACAGCAGAAGTCGCTGTAGATGCAAAGTACGTGTACTTTTCAGCTTATAGTCCGGTTAAGAGTGATTCATGCCTTGTGGATGGTAAGTCAAATTTAATCAAACTTGAAAAAAAATGTGGAACCTTACTTGCTGATGGATCAAGTGTTATTGATCTTGGTGTTGGCATTGTAGGAGAAACTACTATTTACAAAGGAAAAAGCTACACAGTTGTTAGTAATAGAGAAGATGATGCCAAAGCATTTGAAGGTGGCGCAAAGGATATTTATAAAGGGGAAGCAGAAGAGGGCGATGGTGGATCGGTAGCAATACCGCCATCAAGTATTTCTACAGAATCCTGGAGACAAGTATTTTAAATCGTACTATTATAATACTTTAATGTAAAAGACTTGTGAATGGTAGTGGTATACAATGGCTCAAAATATAGTCTTTATGGTGAATTATTAGATTTAACAAAAAAGTAAAACAATATGTTTAAAAAAATAATTAAAAAGTTAATGGACTACCTAAGTAAGCTTAGTGTGGAACAAGAAGACGTTGTTGGGGTAGATATTACTCCCGGATGCATTCGACTTGCCCAATTAAGTGGTAGTGATGATAAATGGGTATTAACAAAATTAGGCTATAAGTATATTGAAGATGCTACAGATATAAGCTCAATCAAAGATCAAGCCGAACAGTATATTAACAAACTTGCTCAAACTATAACATCGGCTCAAATAACTACTACCAATGCTGCGGTCTCTATTCCTGTTAGCAGTGCAATTATTAAGGTAGTAACTCTACCGCTCATGAGCGATGAAGAGCTACAAGAGGCAGTGGATACAAATTCTCTATGGGAAAACGCCGTTCAATTAGCAGATAATTTGGAGGATTATTCTATTTTTTGGCAGGTGCTTAAGCGCAACACGGCTGAGAATCAGATGGATCTTTTATTTGTGGCTTCTAAGCTGGATGACATTGATCATTATTTGGATATTGTAAGGCAAGCAGGACTTAACCCTGTAGTGGTAGATGTGCGCTGTTTTGCAATTCGTAATGCGCTAGAGCTCCGTAAAGACTTGACTAAAGGAGATGCGCCAATTGCAATTTTAGAATTTGGCATTAACGAGAATTACATATTAATTTTGCACGAGGATTCGCCATTTATTTCCGATATTTATCTTTCTGATAAAGACAGAAGTTTACTGGTTAGTCCAGATATTGACCCTTTATTGCAAAAAAAGATTATTGATCGATTTGCAATGCAAGTTAATCAGATGCTTTCTTCATATCAAGCAAAATACAAAGTTCAGCCGATTGATTCTGTATTGATTTCTTCAGCAATACCTAATATTGATAATGTTATTAATAATTTGCAGGAAGCGTTGCCTAATATTAGTATTAAGACCTTTGATGCCCTTAAAACAGTTGTTCTACCTGAAAATTTAAAAGAAAAAGCATCGGCAGAACCTAATCCGTCTGTATTCTCTTCCGTGCTAGGTTTGGCGACTCGAAAGCTTGATGTGTTTGGTTATTATGAATACGTTACAGGCACAAATAATATTAACTTATTACCTGATCGTGAAGGTGTAATGAACCAAGAAAAAATGAAGTTTTTATCTCGTTGGGGAATTGTAATTTTTGTAGTTCTTGCTATTTTATTTGCTGGCTGGAGTTTCTTTAGTGATGGTGCAAGTATCGAAGAAGGCAGGAAACAACTTGTTGAATACCAAGAGCTTAAAAAACAAAAGCAAGCCAAATTAACTGTTCTTAATAAGCTTAAGAGTGATAGGGCGGATCTTAATAGAATACTTGAGGCAAGTAAAAATATTACCTCTAATCAGGCTTTTATGTACTCTGTGTTGTTGGATATTAATACCTCGGTTCCTCAAGGGGTATCTTTAAATAGAATAAATTATGTTGGAGGTAATACATTTACCATTTCCGGATTATCAACCAGTGATCAAAATATATTGCAGTTTATTGAAAATTTGGGAGAATCTAGCGTAATAGATAAGGCATCTTTACTGACAATGTCAGTTCAAACAAAAAATAAGCGAAACTATAAGTCATTCTCTATAAGATGTACATTGGCTAAGCAGCAAATACTTGATGAAAGGGAGGGTTCTAATGGCAATTGATATGAATATGGATATTGGCGAATTGATTAAGAACTTATTTGCCAAAAAAGGACCTAAAGGAACTTCGTCTGTCTTAACGGGCAACCCGTATGCGAAAATTATAATTGCCGGTATATTGGTGTTATTGGTAATTATTTTTTATGTGGTGTATGTGTATATGCCGATGCAAGAAAAATTAGAGCAACAAGAAAGACAAATTTCTCAAGTTAATAATTTAAGAAACGACATAGCGGTTTTATCCGTCAGAATTACTAAGGAGGAAATTAAACTCGAAGCAGCAAAAAAAGACTTTAATAGTCGAACTAAGTTATTTCATACAGATAAAGAATTAGAAGACTTGTATCGTCATATTAGTATGTTGGCACTCAGCAACCAACTCATGGTTTCAAAGCTAGAAAAAGTGGGTGAAACACCAGTTTTTGAAGTACAAAAAGGATCTAGTTCGAAGAAAAAGAGTGCGAAGGATAAAGTAAAAAAAGTGGCTTATTACGAGTTTAAGGTAAGAGTTGAAATTAGCGGTAATTATTCAAACTATACAAAATTTAGAAAAGGCATGGCAGAATTAAAGAAAATTATTAATATTGATGTAGAAAAAATTATTGTATTAGAATCCAAAACTAAAAAAGGTGAGGTTAAAGTGTCTGCCACTCTGGCAACTTATAGATTTCCAGTTAATGATGCTGAAATGCATATAAACTCAAAGGAGGGTTTGCAATGAAAGAAAAATACCAACATTTCTTGATACAAATTAAAAGTCTTGAAAGTCATTGGCAGCAACTTAAAAAAGACATTAAAGGTGTCTTAAAAGAGTTGACGGTATTTGGAGAGAATAAGGCTAATAATATTTTTCAAAAGACAGAGGTAGCAAAAAATAGTGTGTTTGAAAAAGTTACATCGGCTGAATCGTTAAGAAAAGAATGGCATGAGATAACTAAAAAAACAAGCACAGAGGTTGTAAAAAATATCCACCGTGTAAAAAACAAGAACATTAAAACATGGAACAAAGGTTGGGCTGCATTATCTGACTTAAGGAGCAAAATAGCATTTATTGGATTGGGTGCATTTTTATCCATTGCGCTGACTAGTATTGCTAACGAAGGTGTCAATCCTTTTGATCCAATATTTAACACATCTTCAGGCTCTAGTGCTACTGACTATATAGATGGTGATTCTAGCGTGCATCCCTTGCAACAGCAAGCCGTTAAAAAATACACTTTAATGGCGTTGATAGCCTCAAAAAAAGGCGATATTGCCATGGTTAGGGCTAAGAATGGCGAGGAGTTTTTTGTTAGATTGAATGATACGCTAGGTGATGCTGATGGGAAGGTTACCAGTATTAATAAACGTGGTATTGAAATAACTGAGAAAGACAAAATAATTTCTCTATTGGTTAGAAATAGGAGTGTTGGTAATGATAATAATTAGTAGAATTTTATTTGTTTTATTTGCTATGGTGTTTTTAGCATCGTGTACAAGTAATGAAGTGATAGAAAAAAAGAATCTTCTTGAGCCTGAAAAATTCATGAAGGAAAGGTCTGAGAGTATTGACAGGACTGTTTCTCTTGGTCCTAAGATTCAAGTCGACTCTGAACTTGAGAAAAAAATTCGAAATAATGAAAGAAGGCAAATTAATAAAGAAGAAAGAAAGAACTATATTCATGTTAGTGATACTAATAATGATGTATTTCCAATTACCATTAATTTTGAAAATGTTAGTATTCAAGACATGGCTGTTATGTTCTCAGAGATTACGGGTAAAAATATTCTAGTAGGTGATGAAGTTGATGGAAAAGTTACTGCAAAGTTGGTAAACGTACCATGGGATAAGGCGCTAGATTCTGTTTTAAAAACTAAGAAATTAGCTAAGCACGTGGATGAAAAAGCCAATATCATTCGCATTCATAAGCAGGGTGTACTCGTTGCGCAAGAGGAGTTTGATAGAAAACGTATTGAGGATCTACAAAAGACTCGTGATGCACAACGCGCTATTGAGCCGATTTATACCGAAATATTTCGTTTGTATTACACCAAAGCAACTGATATAAAATCTGAGATTGAAAGTGTGATGGGTTCTGGTGGAGGCAGTGGATCTAGCCCTACTAGTAGCGCACCCAAGAATGTAAAAATTACTATTGACGATCGTTTAAATTCACTTATTATTCAAGCAACTAAATCAGAGTTAGATTTAATTGCACGTTTGATTAAAGAGGTGGATGTTAGAACTAAGCAGATTTTAATTGAAGCCTTTATTGTTGAAGCAACGGATGACTTTAGTAAAGAGCTGGGTGCTAAATTTGGCCTTGATGCTACTGATTTGGCTAATGTTGATGGTGATCACTATGCAATGAAAGCGGCAGGTATTGGAGGAACGCAGTCTGCAGGAACTGCAAGCTCATACAGTAGTAGTACAGGGTTGTTATCGGATAATGGTGTTACATCTCCATTGGGCGGTATAGGGTTTATATTGGCAACATCTGCAACCAATTTAAAAATAGAGTTGACAGCTTCTGAAAAAGATGGTGTTACAAAGGTATTGTCTAACCCAAGGGTGTTTACACTTGATAATGAGGAGGCTGTTGTTATTCAAGGTGATGAGATACCATATCCGTCATCAGCAGATGGCGGCGGAACGGATTATGAGTTTAGAGAGGCAGGAGTTAAACTGACAGTAACACCATCTATCGTTGGTGATGGTAATGTAATTTTGAAAGTAAAAGTTGAAAAAAATTCACCTGACTATAGTAAGAGTAACACAGCTCCTGCAATTAATAAGCGTGAGATTACCACCACATTATTAGTTAAAGACAATACTATTGTTGTAATTGGCGGTGTATTCACACAAACAACAGTTGATGCAACTAATAAAGTCCCATTTTTTGGAGATTTACCTTTAATTGGTGGTTTGTTTAGTTATAAAAAAGACTCTGATGTTCGAAAAGAGCTGCTTATTTTCTTAGCCCCTCGTATTATTTAATTATTCAAGGTTATGAAGCTTGGTATTCCTGTTGGATCAGCAAAGCAAATAGCCTCTTTTTTAGTTGGTTATGGCTTGATTACTGATGATCAGCTTTCGCATGCTACCACCTCTAGTAATGAGGGTGATAAAGGTTTAATAGATACAATAATTGAACATGGCTTTGCTGACGAGAAATCAATTGTTAATGCGCTTTCTGAGACTTATGAACTAGACTACATAGATTTATTAGACGATAAGACTGTTGATTTATCTGTCATCAGTATATTGCCTAAGAAGTTTATTTGTGAAAATAGGGTGATTCCTATCCGTGATAAGGGTGAAACGCTAGATGTAGTGATTTCAGAGCCTTCTGCTCTGAACATTATGGCAAGCATTAGACTTCTAACTGATAAAAAAATACATGCCTATATAACTACTTTTAGCCAAGTTGATGAATTTTTAGCTAATTTAAACGATATTCCTTTAACTCAAAATGAGAAAAATAAAGAGAGTATTGTTAAGGAAGAGGTTAGTCAAAATCAAGCGCGTTCAAGTATTGTTATTGATTTTGTAGATAAAGCTTTGAAAAGGGCAATTAAATTGGGAGTGAGTGATGTACATCTAGAGACTTATAAAAAGTTTGGCAGGATGCGTTTTAGACTGGACGGTGTATTGATAGATCAAAAAGATCAAGATAAAGATCTTTTTGAGAATTATGCCGCTATTGTGACGCGTATTAAGATTATGTCAAAGCTTGATATTGCTGAGCGCAGGCTACCCCAAGATGGTGCCATGAGTTTAAAGGTTGGTGATCATGATGTAGATTTTCGTGTATCGATTTTGCCTACTAGTTTTGGTGAAAGGGTGGTAATGCGTATTTTAGACACCAGCTCTATTTCCCTAACTTTAGAAACACTTGGCTTTCAAGATGAAGATGAACAGGCATTTAAAAATGCCGTGGATGCTCCACAGGGAATGGTATTAGTAACAGGGCCGACTGGTAGTGGTAAGTCAACCACTTTGTATGCTGCACTAGGCAGGATAAATAAAGATGATATTAATATACTTACTGCGGAAGACCCTGTGGAATTTACTATCGATGGCATAGGGCAAGTGCATGTCAAAGAAGACATTGGACTGACATTTTCAGCAGCATTACGTTCATTTTTACGCCAAGATCCAGAAGTAGTAATGGTGGGTGAAATTCGTGATAAAGAAACTGCTGATATCGCTATAAAAGCTGCATTAACAGGGCATTTAGTGCTTTCTACATTGCATACTAACGACGCTATTAGTACAATCACCCGTCTAATTAATATGGGGCTAGCACCTTACTTAATAACGTCATCTTTAACATTGATAGTGGCACAAAGATTAGCACGTAAAGTTTGTGAAGCTTGCAAAACCGAGGATGAGTCTGCCACACAAGGGCAATTAATGTCAATTGGCTTTACTCCAGAGGAGGCATCTAGAACACAACTTTGTTATGGCAAAGGGTGCTCTAAATGCAACAAAACAGGCTATAAAGGGCGTAAAGGTATATACGAAGTACTTAGAGTGACTGATAATATTAAACAAGGTGTTTTGAGCGGATTAACCACACCAGAACTTTTAAAAATTGCTAAAGAAAAGGACCATTTTTCTACTATGCAAGAAGTAGGCAGAGTATTTTTATTAGAAGGGTCTATTAGCTTAAAAGAGTATCAACGCATACTCATGTCTGAATAAGCATTAAAGGTGATTTATGGCAGCAGTATATAAATATAAAGGAATACAAGGTAATCAATATACTGATGGCAAGGTTGAAGCACTCAATAAAGATGAGGCAGCATTCAAGCTAAAAGAAGACAAGATCATCATCACTTCTTTAGAGAGGATTTCGGGAGAAGAAATAGAGTTAGAGGATGACACAGGTAAGAAAGTTAAACGAATTAAGAAAAAAGTCCCTATTCATGAAGTTATTGTTTTTACCAAAAAATTAGAAACCATGATACGCGCAGGTTTGCCGATTTTAGAGACTATCTCTATGATTGAAAAACAAACGATAAACCCGACTTTAAAACAAGTCATTACTCAGATACACAATGATGTTGAATCCGGCACACCACTTTCAGACTCTTTTGTAAAGCACCCGTATGTGTTTAATAATGTGTATATTAATTTATTAAGAGCGGGCGAGTCCAGTGGCAAGGTTGATTTATTTTTAAGTAAGTTAGTGATTGGCATGGAGAAAGACGAAAAAATTCGATCCAGTATTAAAGGTGCTCTGACTTACCCTATAGTACTACTTGTGGTAGCAATAGCAGTTATTGTTTTAATGATGGTGTTTGTTGTTCCCGTGTTTCAAGATATGTTTAAGGGTGTGCCAGGTGGATTGCCGGCAACTACTCAAATAGTGGTTGATATTAGTGAATTTATGCGAGATCCAATGGGAGGGGGGTTGTCAGCAATCGTCTTTGTAGTAATGAGTATTTCACTATCAGCTCTTGTTAAGGGTAGTTATAAAATTAGACGCAATTGGCATAAATTTATTTTAAAACTCCCTCTTTTTGGTGAATTGATTCAAAAATCAGCACTGTCTAAAATTGCAATGATTCAAGGGAATTTAACTGCTGCAGGTGTGCCTGTAATGGAGGCTTTGGACATTGCTGCAACTTCTAATGATAATATTATCATTAAGGAGGCTATGATCGAAGTTAAAAAAGGGGTTTTCTCAGGTGAGCCACTATCAGTGCTTTTTGAGAAAGAGCCCTCTATTTTTCCAGCTACCTTTACTGCAATGACTTCTGTTGGGGAAAAAACTGGCAACATGGAGGAGATGTTTGAGTCGATTGCTCGTTATTATGAGGAAGAGATGGATATTACCATTGCTCAGCTAACTTCGATGTTAGAGCCAATCATGATTGTATTTATGGGTGTAACTATTGGTTTTATTCTAGTGGCGATGTACACGCCAATGTTTCAGATGGGGCAAACTATTTAAGGCTTAGCAAGAAATTGGTGGGCCATCAGTATGATCAACACAGTATGTTGTTAACCCTGATGATGAATCCCTTGGCGTTGCTTTTGCTTGGTACCCATCTGGTGAGCTAGTAATAGAATATTGATAACCTCCTTCAGATTCATTTTCATTTAAAGTTTTTTTGCCATTAAAGAGATTAGTGTTGATGTTTGTTGTTGTCTCCACTCCTGTCAAGAGGTAATTATTATTTTCAGAAAAATAATCTGCCTGAACTAAGCAGATATTACGAAGACTATTTTTTGCAGTAATCTCTTTGCTAGAATTGATAAATCCATTGTAAATAGGGGTGCCAATTGCAGCGATAATACCTAGTATTGCAACAACAATAAGTAATTCAATTAATGTAAAAGATGTTTTTTTGATTTTTATCATTAGTTTAAAACTAAAAAAACAGAATTAACTCTAAAGTTGATTCTGCTTTCTTTCTATTGGATCGATGAGTAAAGATCTACTCTTTTATAACTGTATTAGTTCTAAAGTCATCTGCTTTGGCTTCTGTGCCTATATTTGTTTTTATTGTTAATGTAGTTCCAGCAGCGGTTATCTGAGTATTTGTACCACTCTCTAACACTGGAGCTGCAGCGCTACAGCAGAATTGATTACCATCATGAGGATTTTTCCATCCATCAAATTGGAAGTGATTTATAAATTTAGTAGCAAAAGTAGATGCATCTTCGCTGCATAGCACATCTGTCATTGTGCCGGCAGTATCAGATTTTAGTGGAATGCCTGTCGTTGGCCCTGTTGCACATTTGGTAAAGGATGCTGCAATAAAGTCACGAGCTCTAGCATGATTCTCTTTAGAGGTATTAACTTTGGCAGTTGCAATATAACCTTGATACATAGGAATACCAACTGCAGTTAAAACACCAATAATCGCAACAACGATTAATAATTCAATTAATGTAAAGGCTTTTTTATTTCTTTTATTTACTTTTATCACGTTACTTCCCCCGTAGGTAGTTAATAATGGCTCAAGTATACACTTTTTTCCATTGTGGGGTTAATTTGGTAGAAAAATTTAGCAAATTATTGAAATGAGTGATAAAACCAGTCTAAAACGCCTTTACAGGGTCATGAGATATGCTTATTTATCTCCAAATCATCTTGATGATGTTCTTAAATTTGCACCAACAGTAAAGATTTTAAATTGAAGTTAGTAAATAATTCAATATCTTAGATTCAGCTAACTAATATCAATAATTTGATTGAGTATTGCACAAGCTTGTGCAAATTTAGTTTTTTCAAGTTGTTTCATTGGGTGTTTAGATGCACCTCTAGCCCTCCAATCAAAAGACTTTACTTGATGGCATAAAATATAGCCATTGTGACTCTCGCCTTGTTTTTTTACTTTGCCAATATCTACAGCAAAAGGGTTGGTTTTATTGTAGCTTGCGGTGGTCATTGGCAGCCCTAATACTAATGAAGTTTTATCATTAAAGGTTTTCGGCGATAAAACCAAAAAAGGATGAAGATTGCGCATTTCTTTGCCCGCTTGTGGTGAACAATCAATCCAAATAATGTCCTGTCTTGAAGGTACCCAATCTACCACTTTTCAGCACCAATAAGCTCATCTGTTTGCATTGCTTCTTTACCGTGAGTTTTGGGGTTAAATTGACTTAGACGTTGATCTAAGGTGATAAACTTATTTTCTACTGGTGAGATGATAACTTTGCCATGCTCAACACTTAAACTGACTTTTTGATCTAAGTGTAGATGCGCTGCTTTTGCTACTGCAGTGGGTAGGCGCATACCAAGGCTATTACCCCATTTTTTAATATCCAATAATACTTCACTCATAATTAACTCCTAATGTTTACACGTAGTATAAACAAAATAAATATAAAAAGCAAATTAGTGGACAATCTTTTTAACCGGATGAATTATATTTTTTTGACTAAAAAAGTACGCTTTTAGTCAAAAAAAAAGACGGCAAAATTTTTACATGTTGTCAAAATGTTGTCATTAAAACAGGTAAAAATTTAACAAAACCCTATGGCAATAGGGTGTGTAGTGGGGCGAGAAACGGGGTTTGAACCCGCGACAACCGGAATCACAATCCGGGGCTCTACCAA